>Ga0208855_1000144_pt1 | contig 21063 bp, 21 predicted proteins | sample LakMenEpi17May12_FD_150708 | JGI IMG/M metagenome (GOLD analysis project Ga0208855, IMG submission 150708) | Freshwater microbial communities from Lake Mendota, WI - 17MAY2012 deep hole epilimnion (SPAdes) | ecosystem: Environmental > Aquatic > Freshwater > Lentic | place: Lake Mendota, Madison...
CCAAGATAAGGTGTATCCTATCCATCCGGTTGTTTTGCCTTTCTTTTTTTCAATGTACGTCTCTATACCATAAGCCCAGCCTTTTCCAAAAACAAATTCCTTACTTAAATTCGGATTTGCAAATAATTGCGCGCCATCTCTAAAATCAATAGCATTATCAATCCATTTGTAATAGCCCTCAATGGAGGCAAAATATTTATTCTCCGAAATGGCCTGATGAAAACCAAGCGATACTTGATCTGAGCGCTGTGGCTGAATTCCTTCTTCACTAGGATACCAAACATCGGTAGGCAATGAAGCCGCGCTGCTGCTAACTAAATGTAAATATTGGTACATTCTGGCGTAACTTGCTTTTATGGTTGAGTTTGAATTAATGCTTGTTTTTAAAGCTAGGCGTGGTTCAAGATTATTAAATGTTTTGTTTCTATTATTAAATGTCGAATTTCTTAAACCTGATAAGACCTCAACCCTTTTATTTATTTTCCAAGTGTGAGATAAATATGCGCCAAATTCCCCTGCCTCAATGTTTTGCCCATCTTTTATATCCGTAAACTCGGCTGATATACCATATTCACCTACTGTAAAACGATGATATATTCCACTAACTCCAAATTTAAGTGTATGCTTTTCGTTAACATAATAACTCCAATTATTTACCAACCCCTGATCCCATATTCTGGACCCTAGACTTAAGCTAATTTCTGAAAAGCTTGTGTTAATTCTATAAAGATAACCTGAAGTAAAATAAGCGGTTGAAACATTGATGCGGCTGTTGAAGCGGTGCTTCCATTCAAGCGTTGCTGAACGATTTCCCCACAGTAAATTTGCACCAAAATTGTCACCTTTAAATTTAAAAAAATCATTTCCAAAATAACCATTTAATGAAAGTTTGTTTTTATCATTAATGTTGTAATCCAAAGCACTATTGAAATCATAAAAGTAGTAAGCAGGTATTGGGGTAAAGTCAGGTTTGTTTTTATTTAGTTCATTTAAGGAATTGGTGATTAAATCAGCGTAGGTTCTTCGTCCTGACACAAGTAATGATAGTTTTCTTTTTATAATTGGGACGTTTAATGTTAAACGAGATGCAAGCAAGCCAATACCGCCCTGAACAGCTATGGAATCAGCTTGCCCTTTTCTCATTTCCACGTCTAAAACTGATGATAATCTCCCACCATACTGTGAAGGAAATCCTGATTTATAAAGTGTTACATTATTAATTGCATCTGAATTGAACACGCTAAAAAATCCAAATAAATGGCTTGGATTATAAACCGGTGCATGTTCAACCAATATTAAATTTTGATCATTGCTACCTCCTCTTACAAAAAATCCAGCTGTACCTTCGCCTCCCGATTTAACCCCGGGCTTTAATTGTAAAACTTTTAAAATATCAACTTCACCAAGAATTGCCGGAAGTAATTTTGCTTCAGCCATGGATATTCTATCAACACCCATTTGTACATCATTTACTTTTTCTTTTGGATCATCTTTACTTGTAATAACTTGTACTTCATTGAGCGACTTATAGGCAGGAACTAAAGCAATTGAATAATATGAACTATTGTTTAAAACAACTATTATAGTATCTCTATATCCTATGTAGGCAACTTTAAACCGATCTACATTTTCACTTGTAGTGATTTCAAATTCACCCAAGGCATTGGTAGTGGTTCCTACTTTTTTTTCCTGAATAAAAACCGTTGCACCAACCAGTGTTTCTTTAGTGCTTTTATCAAATACTTTGCCCTTAAGTGTTATTGCTTTTTGCGCAAACAAATAGCCTGTTGAGATGTAAAAAAAAAATATGAAACTGAACTTGATCATTTTATCAATTGAAAATTTGATTGAAAATTAATTTTAATAAATAATGATAATAGATAAATATTTTACTTAGGTTCAATCTTAAATATTGTGGTTGAGTCAATATTATGATCGTCAATTGTTGTTGCCTCACCGTATCCAATTAGTTTGAATGGCATAAAGTTTATATACTCCTGTGTGGTGGTAAAGAACTCCCTGCCATATTTTTGAGTCCCTTTATAAACTACAAAATTGTTTATTAAATATTTTCCGTAAAAATGTTCTAATAATTCAGAATTTATAAAATTTAAATCCTCCAAAATCATCCACGTAATATCTGCCAGAAGAATACAATCAATAGATTGTTTATTATCTAACTCTCTTAATTTGATTATATTACCAACGTTAAATTTTAAATGTGGGAATTTCGATTTAGCTTTCAAAATTGCAGTTTCAGAAATATCGATTGAATTGCAGATTATTCCTGTCTCCTTGTTTATCCAATCAGCATAATAGCCTAAACCGCATCCATATTCTACTATAGATTTTATTCCATAACGCTTGATATTCATTATTGCCATTTGCCGACTGTATCTATTTGGCTGTTGAGATTGCATCCATGGATCTTCATACACTTTATACATTTCTTCAAAATTTCCTATAAATTTTCCGTCTTTAATTACGTAATCGTGATACGATTTTGATTTATTATCCATAATTGTGTCGTATTAGTTAGTTATTAATATTGATTTAATTTTTTTTGCGTATAAAATATGTAATCATATAAGGCTAGTTTCAGCACCAAGTATTAAAATAGTTTTATACACTGTATCATTTTCGATTTATCAAAATTAAATTCCAGTCATTATTCCAAAGTTGGAACTTATAAACGTTTTATCTCCGCTAAACAAAAAAGTCCTCCCTTGATGTAGAGAAATTACCTGCGTTATATTTTTCTTTTCATTCTTTGCCCAAGATATTAACACCATATCCTCCTTTAAATTCGGCATAAGTAGATGATTGGTTTTCTTCAACTGATTGTGCACTTATACTTTCACATAAAAACACATAAACAATAGTAATTCTTATATATTTCATTTTAAATAGTTAGAGAATAATGAATTATTTGGCTTTGCTAAAATTTAGTGGGAACCAAAATTCATAAATAACGAAGCACGAAGTTTATTATTGTAAAATTCTCCACTCGGGTCGTAATAGGTTTTCCAACCTTGAACCATTGAGTAATGTACGCCTGCTCCAAATTGAATCCCTTTTATTTTGGTAGGAAAAAATCCTCTAACGCCAAATTCCAACCAACTACCAGATGCAGCATCTTCTCCATTCATAAGTTTGTTTTCCCACTCGCTAACTCTTGCTCCATCCGGCGTATTTCTGTCATCTCCTACTAGATAAAAACCGCCACCACCCATTCCATAGCTTATTGGTACATCAATTTCAACATTTTTTAATTTAAATGTAGGAGCAATCATAATACCAATAGTACCATAGTCTGCTCTTAACTTTAAGGTACTGCTTCCTTTGTAGGTTTGGCCGTTATATGCTTCCACAGTAAATGTTTTGGGATTTATTGGGCCACTTCTACCGTAAGCATTAATGCCAATTTTCAGTCTGTTCTTCCATACTTTCATTCCGAATGAGGCGCCCACTGTGTTTCCAACATGGTCTTCTAAAAACATCGCACCAATTTCAGGTGTAATAAACCAACCAATTTTTTTGGTTCTTAAACTATCTTGAGCATTTAACGATATGATTGATAATAATGCTAATGATATTGTATAAATTATATGTTTCATGATTTTTTAGTTTGAATTAAAATGAAGGTTCAATTAATAAGGATTTAGTGGTTGTTTTTTTTCCAAATACAAAACGAACTCCGGCTTGCACTGACCAAATATATTTGTAAGTATCTCCACTAGCTCCAAATGCAGGACCGGTAATTCCTTTTATGAAAACAATTGTTTTAGGGGATGCCAGATAACTTAGTCCACCAGTAAAGTTGGGCGTACCCATGTATTCGAAAAGCGAAGTAGGTACAATTTCGAAGGCCGTGGGTAATATTACACCAGTACTTAAGTTCAACTTTTCTGTCAGTTTTACATTAACAAGTAAGCCTGCTTCAAAAAGCACAGCTCTGCTGTTAAGAAGACTATCTTCCTTTCCATTATTGTCCGGGTCAATTATTCCTTGGAATCTGAATCCTGGTTTAAAAAAGCCATCTAATCTGATTCGATCTTGTTCAGCAATATTGAAACTTAAGGGAACACTCAAACTCCAGGCATATCCTTTTTCAAATGGCTTTGCTGCTACGAAACGGTATTTGGGCGAACCATATTGAATTTCGAAACCAACCCTAAAATTATCGTTTATCTGCTGCCGATAAGCTAAATTAGTAAAGTAGTTGTCCATCGTTGATGCTCCGAAACCTACATCCACCATAGATTGTGCTGCGGCTTTTTGAAATGTAAGAGCGGTTAAAAGAACCACGCAAGTTGTTAAAATTATTTTCATTGTCATTATATTTCTTATTTTTAAAAATTATACCCAAATCTTAATGAACCAAGCATGAACGGAGTCTCACCGACTTCTTTGGTTAAGGTTTTGTCCTCATAAATTAGCCACATTTGATTTATCCATATTTGCTCTCTTTTTGCTTTGATTGAGCCACAACGGAGTTAGTGAGCAAACTAACTATTCCGATAATGAAAAGATATTTTTTCATTGATGTAACATTTATTTTATGGTGCAAAGTTGTGCCATTATATTCTGAATCCACTGAACAAATGTTAAGAAATAGCTTCATTAATTCGTTTCTTTGTTTATCCCATATTACGCATTCGAAATGCTTAATTGAATAAACTTTTGTAAATCACCGATTTTTACAAATCGCTTCAACAACACTAAATAGGGATTACCCTTTCCGAAGCAAGTTTGGAACAGGCAATGGAACCATCAGAAAATACTTGAAAATATTATAATGATTAACTTGGTTTTATTGAGATATATAATTGGAATTGAAAAAAAACCTAGTCTTTGCAGATACTTTACTCATTTGACAAATTGAAAAAATTAAAATGTACCTAAATTCTCAAAGTTTCCAATGAGATGTAACATTCTGATTTTACTATTTTCGGTAAGTCGAATTTGGATGATTGAATCAGGAAAGTGAATAATATCTCTTGATAATTTTCCATTGAAAGGTCCCTTGAATTGGACTTTGCTTTTATGGGTTATTGAAATATTCAACTGTAAAGTTTTACTCGTCATTTGAATCTCATGTTTGTCTTTACTTGAATTTAAAATAGAAACTGCAAAATTCTTTAAAGAGCGAAAATCTACCTGTTTTTTATCAAAACGAACATGACCAACATGTCTGATGAATTTTTTACCGATCCATTCAATTTCGGCTCTTGAAAAAAGAAGACTAACCTGAGGATCATTCGGATCCACCGCATGAAGCCAATAATAGGTTTCAGGAAAAGATGTTCCCCAATTCTTTTCTAAATACCCCGGTTCGTTCTCAATTATGAACCGTTCATTCTTTTGTTTTATTTCACCCGACACTCGGTGTCCTGTATTTAAAACAGCGTGATAGCATGGAAGATTAGGGAGAAAATAATTGTAACCCATTGAATTTTTGAATGTATTTGACACTTGGTTATTCATTAATTTCAAATGAATAGTAAAGTCTTTCGTATTAATATTAATAATCTCAGTGGTTAATAGGTTTTCGCCCATTCGAACAATGTGTTGGTGAGGATCGCATGAAAACACATTTCTGTTAAAATAGATGATTTCGTTTACTTTATTGGGAAAGAGAATCTGAATGAATCCAAATTTATCTTGGGTATTTTGGGTAGCGTAACCATAAATGATTACAATGGATGCCTTTTGTTCCTTTGAGTAAATTTTTTGAAACCATCCTTCAAAATATTTATTACGTTCAAGATTACCCCGAAGTGTTGTTGGTTTGAAGATTCTGAGCATTGAACTTTTCTTTTTTAAAGCTAAGTTAAGGTTATTCGGGATTATGTTCTGCTTGGAAAACGCAGTTTTGTAATTTTTATTTTGCGTTTTTACCCAGTTTATAGCTTGTTTTTAGCCAGTCTTCCCGTTGTTTTATCGTTGACAATTTTACCGATCCAAAATAGGTTGTATTAACAATTTTTATACCTGAGAATCCTAGTATCCCTCTTTTCATGATTTTTCCTCCGGGATCCCCAATAATCCATTTGTAATACCAGGGTGGGGAATCCATTGTGGATATAATACTAGCCCTTTTGCCTTTTAATAGCTTATCCCAGCTTACAATATTTTTACCCATACGATCGTGATACTTGAAGGCAAAACCGGGTGAAAAAACCATTTCAAAAAACAATCTTAACAAAGCAGGTAAACCTGCCCACCATGTAGGATATACGAATACCATATGATCAGACCAACTGATAAGTTCCTGTGCCTTTACTACATCTCCTTCAGGTACATATACTTTATCATGTCCGTATCGCAAATACTTAACTAAATCTAAATCCCTTAAATTCAATGTTTTTAAATCATGCCCCGAAGAAATTGCACCGTCTTCATATGCTTTAGCCAAAGCTGAACAGAAACTATTTTCTCTGTTGTGACAATTAAGAATTAATATTTTCATCGTTTTTGAAGTATTAATTAGAAAATTAAGCCTAATTGAAAAGCAAGATTTGTGTTCCTAAATTGTTTGTCTCCTATTCCTTGAACCTCACCTTGGCGATTAGCCCAATCATATTCAACCGTAGCAACCAATGCATAGCGATTTTTTAATGGATATTGATAACCTAAGCCCAATGTAAATGAACTGCCAATAGCAAACTGGTGGTCAAATTCTAATGCTCCGGTATTTCTATATTTCTGAGTAAATTGAGTCGTAAAATTGTAATCTCCTTGAAGATAAAAGCCTTTAGAAGCCGACTTTGAAAAAGGAAAATACTTTATTGAAAAAGCAGTACCCCAAAAATTGAAAAACATCTCGCTGTTGTTATCTCCTCGAGATGGAGCTGCTCCCAGCCCTTTGAACTTTAAACCAAGGTGGATATAATTTAATTTTTTAAACTTGCGGTATGCAGCAACAGAAAATATTCCCCCACCACTTCTGCTGAAGTTTCCGCTTTCAAATCGCTCCTTCAGACCTGTGGAGAATTGTGTAACGCCATAACCTGCTTTAAATTCTCCATAGGTAAAGGAGTTGGAACTATTTTCGGAAGTAGTCGTGGATTCAGTTTGTGCAAAGACTGTTGCCGAAAAAGGAACTAAAAAAAAGAATAAAGAAATCAAGGTTTTCATTTTGTTGCATTTAGAAATTATGCTACAAAATTGAAACTTTACCGATTGTAAATACTGAACAAATGTTAAGAAATCACTTTAGTAATTCTTTTCTCAATCTACTTAGATGCTGAGGAGTTATACCAAGAAACGAAGCTGTGTATTGAAGTGGTACCGTTAAGATAATTTCAGGGTTTTCTCTCAGCATTTTCTCATATCGCTCGTGAGCAGAATGTGATTGCATTGTTACAATTCTTTTTTCCATAATGATGAAAAGATTTTCCGCAATAACACGTCTGAAGATTTGCATCTTAGGAACTAAAATAGACAGTTCCTCAAGGTCTTTTTTTGAAATTACTCTCAAGACAGTATCTTCCAAGGCTGAGATGTTTTCATGAGTGGGAGTGTTGGTTAAAAAACTAGTGAAGGCGGATACAAAATTATCTTCCGTTACAAAAAAGCAAGTTACTTCGTTTCCTCCTTCGTCAAAATAGAAATTGCGTAGTTTTCCGGAAACAACAAAAGCAACTTGTCCGCAAATTTTACCTTGCTTTACCCATAGGTCGCCTTTGGCAATATTCAATGTATCAAATGCTTTTTCAATAGCATTTTTTTCGTCTAATGTCAAATTAACTATTTGGTTTATACTTTCTGTTAGTGTTGTCATTGTTCTTTTTTTTAGTATGTCTATACGCTTGCTGGTAATGGTTTGCGGCTTTGCGTTCAGGCGGGATTTATATCACTGCCTTTGATACGAAGAACCAAACTCAAATATACGCAGAAAGCGTCAAACGAAGCACGAAACCCTGCCTGACGCAAAACCGCTGTTAGGTACTGGCATTTAGCAAAATAACTAGAGTCTAATCAATTATGGAATTATTGTTTGTTCTCTATTCTCAAAGATTCAGAAACTCAATAAAAATAGTTAAGCTTATTGGGCCATTTATCGGTTAATAAATTTAGAACCTAACACCTAGTTGTATACCACCAACAAAAATAATTTCATTACCAACTTCTTTTGTTAAGGTATTATCAGTAAAAATAGGCCAAGGATTGCTTTGATAAATTGTACTGCCAGCACCTAATTGAACTGCAGTATAAAGCTTTGTTTTTGGAATATCATATTTATAACCTGCAAGCAATTGAACTCCCCAGTCAAAACTTTTGTATTCTTTTTTAGTAGTTACATGGTTTTTTAAATTACCATATCCCATTTGCTGATTGAATTCGACATGTAATCCTTTAAATAGGTATTGTCTGTAACCCGTTACAATACTGTAGTCTGAGAATCTACCTTCTGTCTCTCTGTCCTGTGGAAAATTAATATTGATCCCAAATAATACATCTCCTTTAATATTTTCATTTTGCCAAATGCTACGAGTCATTTGAGTTCTGATTAAGTTACCCGGAAAAATAGGCCATAGTATATTGAATTCTGCACCCCATTTTTTGGCAGGAGGTTCATTTGTTTGCCCATAAAGACTTGTTGATAAGGCTAATAATATGCATAGCACGACTGTAGATTTCATTTTTTTCATCTTTTTACATTTTTTATTTTACTTTGTTAATTTTATATTTAATTCCGGCATTAAGGAGGCCAAGATCTCCTTCCCAAACATCTTTGCTACCATAAGGATCACTGAAATCAAATTGCAGTGTAAAAACGACTTTATCAGTTAATTTATGAGCATAACCTAGCGATACCATATAGCCAAAGTTTGATGTTGATTTTTTAAAATTCGGATTTGAAGGGCTGCTAATCGTGCTTTGCGAGAGCAAAAAACCAACACCTGTGCGAAGAAATATTTCAGATTTATCGCCAAATGGCAGATAAAATTTCGGACTAATCATCACATTGGAATGCCTCGCTCTAACATCCGCTTTCTCATTGTTGGTAACCAGTTTACCTGTGGCTTTCAAAGATGTTAGCATGGTTGCTGCGTGTGTTTCAATACCTAAATATTTACTAAATCGGTAACCAATACCCAGGTTAGCTTTTGGAGTCCATTGGGAGGCAGACTCTTTAACCATGAATTTCAAACCATCCTCTGACCTAGCAAGCCCTGCCGAGGCATGAGCATAAAGCGTTTTGTTGGGTAATGTTTGTGCATTTGCTTCAAAGTAAATACAGAGTAAAAGCACAACTAACGAACCAATTACTTTTTGTTTCATGTATATATATTTAAAAATTATAACCGAAACGTAATGTCCCCAACATGAATGGTGATTCGCCAACTTGTTTCGTTAAAGTCTTGTCTTCGTATATAGGCCAGGGATTTGATTTATAGATTACTCCTGCAACACCAAATTGTGGAAGTACATAAAGTTTCTTTTTAGCAAACTCAAATTTGTATCCGATGTATCCGCTAACCAACCAATCAAAACTATTATAAGTCTTTCCTGTGGTTACATGATTTTGCAGAACACCGAGGCCGGTTGTTTGAGAAAATTCCAAATGAAGCCCTTTCCAAAAATATTGTCTGTATCCACTGGCTAAACTGTAGTCTGCAAATCGACCTTCTGTATCACGATCTCTTGGGAAATCGATGTTCAATCCAAGGTAAGCATCACCACGTAAATGCCCTTTCTGCCAAAGTTTTACTACAAAGTGTGTACGTGTGGTTTGCACCAAAAATGGCCAGAGGATATCTGTTTCCACACTGTATTTGCTTTCTTTTTGCTCTGTTTGTGCGAAAGTTGAAGATGAAATTGTGCTTAGTAATGCAAGCATTGTAATTACAGTTAGCTTTGTTTTTTTCATTTTTAATTTTTTTAAGGTTTAAGTGTCGATATGAAAAACATGTGCTTAAAACCTTTTTTTATGAAAAAAACAGACACATGCAATTCATAATCGACATTACAAAGTTGTGGTAATACAGGGAAAAACTACTTGATTTCAAATAGGAAATAAAAAAAGTTTATTGATAAGAGTTAAGATTATGATTTAAAAAAAATGATTTGAATCAATTTTTTTAAAGCAATAAATACTACTAACAAAGATCAATGTTTAGTGGGCTTTTTCAAAGTGAAAATTACAATCTTTAGCGGAGCGATGGATATTACGAAAGCTATGAAATCTGTCAAACTTTTACCTTAGCTATTAGCAACTGTACTTCTGCTTATTTTTTCTAAATATACCTCATAAGGTAAGTTGTCAGTTGTGTTTCATGGTCTAATATCATACTATGGTATAATTCAAATCGTTTTCTTTGGTAATATTTTAGGTTGGAGTCTGTAGAGGTTTCCAAGTATAAAGGTACTTTGTCCTGTTCAAGTTTATTGATAGCTTTTGATAGTATTGCAGTACCATATCCCTTACCTTGTTCATTCGGAATAGTTCCCAAAATCCACAAATAATTGAAAATTGTTTTGTCAGGGTAAAATGCCGCAATTTTCTTTTCCATAGCCGATATTCTTGTTATTCCACTCCTTCCAAAGGTGAAAAAGAATAACATACTTTCATAGAATAAATTTATTGTCATATTTTTAGAATTACTTGCCTTCCATATGGCTACAGAGTTTTTATCTTCGCTAATTTCAACTTTACCATTGGCTAAACCAAATTCAAAGGAGTAAGCCATCAGTCGCATCAGTTTTTTATTCTTATTTCCGTTACTACCCAAGATATAATCTATCTGTGGGTCGTTTTGAAAAGACTGACAAAGTATTTCTATAATTCTCGTCTTGTCTTTTCTTTGTGCAATGATGATGTTCATTTTCGAAAGAGTTTAAAAGTTAATGCCAATTTTTAAGTCGCCTAAACCATAAACTGTTGAAGCATTGCTATTTGCCTCGGGCCATTGGTTAAAGTTTTTAGCATATCCAAAACCACCTTGCCCTATTATAAAAAGATTAAACTTTTCCCTTTTTAGCACATTAAACTTATAGCCAATAAAAGATTGGGAAAATATAACAAAGGCACTATAATCTTTTCCATCTACCTTACTTTTTGTAATTTTTGCATTACCCAAATTTGCAACATATTCAAAATGCAAACCTTTCCAAAAATATTGGCGAACGCCAAAAGAAACCATATTTGCTGAATATATACCATCAACATTGAAGGCGTCATTTGCCTTTGAATTAGATTCAGTCTGTATCAAAAAGCCAATTCCAAGTTCTGTTTTGCACTTTTTATCTGGGTTTATGAGGTAAGTTGCCTTGGCTTGTGCAATGCTAAATACACCTGCACCTATCGGACTAAATTCTGCTCCCCATCTTTTGAGCTTTATTTGTTCAGTTGATTGAGCAAAAATCATTTGACCACTAACGAGGAAAATGGTAGTTAATAACGATTTTTTTTTGTTGCTTGTTAAAAAACTTCTGATTAAGTGCCCCTTCCATAACCAAAGACCCGAAATAACACTTAGCGGAATTACTGCGAACTTAGTTGCATTTTGAAACACAACATTTTCTTCCCCGGGCGAATAGATGTAAGTGGCAAGAACACTACCTACGATGACGTGCAACCACCTTACTGCATTTCTTTTTGATGATACTCTCATTTATTCAAATTTTTAAAGTTGTTAATTTCTTTGACTTGCCAAATTCTTTTTAATTTACACGTGTCCAGACTTCTGTTCTTCCAAACAGTGAAATTCCTACAAAACCTCTTACTTCGATTTGATTTTTACCTTTCTGAGTTATTTTACAAGAATAGGTTTTGCCTTCTCTTGGGTCATAGATTGTGCCATCTTCCCAAGTGTCTTCTCCATCGAAAACGAAATTATTTAGTATAACTAAACCAGTTAACTCTCTGTTTCTTAGTTTTACATCAGGATTTTTTACATCCTTTTCTTCTCCACCAGTTCCCCAAATAACCTTTCCAAAGTAATTATCGTCTTTTTTAAAAATTTGAAATTTGGTGTCTTTCGTTTCATTCAACCATACGCCAACTATCGCATCAGGTTTAGTTTGTGCCTTTGCTGTAGTAGCCATGCCAATTACTAGTAATAGCATAATGAATAGCTTTTTACTCATCATTTTCAATTTTTTCATTTTTTTTCTGTTTTTAAAGTTTTGATTAATTATTTAAGTTTATTGTTGGAGGAATTAATTTGTACATCACTGGGTTTAAAAGTTAATGCCAATTTTTAAATCTCCTAATCCATAAATCGGAGAAACGTTACTGTTTAATTCAGGCCATTGGTTGAAGTTTTTTGCATAGCCAAACCCACCTTGTCCGATAACAAACAGATTGAATTTCTCTCTCTTAAGTACATTAAACTTATACCCAATAAATGACTGCGAAAAAATAACAAAGGCGCTGTAATCTTTTCCATCTACTTTGCTGTTAGTAATTCTTGCTCTACCTAAATTAGAAACATATTCAACGTGTAGCCCTTTCCAAAAATATTGACGAATACCAATCGAAAGCATATTTGCTGAGTATAGTCCATCAACATTGAAAGCATCATTGGATTTTGATGTGGATTGAGGTTGAATTAAAAATCCTAATCCTACTTCAGTCCTGCACATTTTTTCAGGGTTTATGAGGTATGTTGCCTTTGCTTGTGAAATACTAAATGCAGCTGCACCTACGGGACTAATTTCTACTCCCCACCTTTTAGGTTTAACCGACTCATTTGTTTGCGCTAAAATGAACGTATTAAACAAAAAGCATAAAGAAGCTAAAAGGTGTGTTTTTTTGTTTTTTGTTAGAAAGCTCTTAAAATAGCGCCCCTTCCATAACCAGAGCCCCGAAATAACCGTAAGGGGAATAACAATAAATCTAATAACATGTTGGAATAAAACATTTTCTGCCAATGGCGAATAAATATAAGTGGCAATTGTACTTCCTGTGATGATATGTAGCATTTTTGCTGCATTTCTTTTTGATGTTGCTTTCATTTTTGCTGTTTTTTTTAAATTATTAAATATTAAATGAACAGCACAAAGTTGAAGTATTAAAAAACAGATTACATTCACCTATGTGAATTAATATGTTTTACCGGAAAGTTTAGCCCTGATGCGGCTAAGGCTTTGGGGTTTAACTCCTAAAAATGAAGCGATATAGTACTGTGGTACTCTTTGGAAAACCTGAGGAAAATTTTTTAGTATCCAATTATACTTCACTTCAAGACTCTCAGTGTGAAGCAGTCTCATTCGTTCTTCGACTACTACAAAACTAAATTCCGCATTTAATCTTCCAATTTCAGAAAAAGTTATACTCTGTCTGTATAATTTTTCCAGATCATTTTTTTTCATTTCTAACACAATAGTATCCTCAATGCAACTGAGGTTTAATAGTGAAGGTTTACCAGAACAATAGGAAGCAAAATCAGTGGCAAAATCACCATCAAAAAAGAAGAAATCGGTTATTTCTTCGCCATCTTTAATAAAATAAGACCTACATGCTCCAAGTTCGATAAAGAATATTTTATCTGCAATGGTATTTTCTTTAATTAAAAAATCCCCTTTCTTTATTTCTCTTTTGGTAAGAATTGATTCAAAAGCAACCTGTTCATCTGGATTGAGGATTTTATGAATATCATTTAGTGTCATTGTATTGTTTCAAACATTCAATAAATTGAGTAATTATTAGACGGCTGAAATTTTTTTTCGAATACGGCTTAAATGCTCAGGTGTTATAGCTAAATAGGACGCAATCATGTGTAAAGGAATGCGAGCAATAACCTTTGGTCTTTCTTTAACAATCTTAAGATACTTTTCTTCAGGTGTAAGATTTTTTTGGTCTTTAAATGCGTTTTGTTGAGATATAAAATTATGTTCGGCAATTAAACGACCAATGCGTTCAAAAACCTTATATTTATCATACATTTGATAAATAGCTACTCGTGGAAATGCAATGTACTCAGTATCTTCCAGTGCTTGGAAATAGTAATCTGTTGGTTCTTGTGTATTAAAACTTACATAATCGGTTAAAAATGCATTTTCGAAAAAAAATTGAGCAATTACTTCTTTATCACTAGGGTGATTATGATAGTAATAACGCATTGCGCCTTTCGTTATAAAAATAATTTGTTTAATTACATCCCCTTCTTTCCACAGTAATTCGCCTTTTTTTATGCTATGAGTAGTTAAGTATTGTTCAAAATCAGACCATGCTCCTTCATCAATTGGCGCAAAAAAATTCATAGCTTCTTTAATAGCAGTGAAACCCATGCCCCAAATATAGGTAAAAAATATTTTTATTGTTTACTTATTCATTAGAATTGTTAGGCCATACTTTAGAGATAATTAATGCTACACATTAATAACGAGTATAGAAAATTATATTCATATTTTCATCATTTATAACCTTTACAATTCGATCTTTTTTTTATGATGCTGCCGCAAGAGTTATCTCCAGATAATTTTATATGAATTGATAAATCATATACTATGGCAATTAATATTAATATGTATATTGATATCAATTAAATTTCAATTGAAATGCTAGTAATTGTAATTGGTAATACGAGTTAAAATAACTTACATTTTTAAAGTTTTAATCAAGTTATAAAATGGTATTGTGAATTCTTACAGCACATGGATAAAGTTTTAATGTCGAATGGTTTACAAAACAATTACAATTTTTTCTTCATTTACGCAGCATTTCAAAACATCTTATTAGTACTCGTAGCTTTTCTTCTGTAATTTTCTTTACTAACAAGTTTGTGTTTTATTCTTACCTCGTGGATTACATAATACAATTACACGAAATAAGCCAATGTGTTAACCCAGCGGAGGTAAAAATCAAAATCAACACTTCAGGAAGTAATGCAAATCTTCTTAGCAAAAGATTACAAGGATTTTATTCTGATTGATAAGAAAGGAAAGGAAATCAGAATCAGGCAAGATGAACCTACGACAATTATGGTGGAGAATAATCGACCCGGAGTAAAACGTAAATACAAGTTCATTAAAGTAAAGGATCAAGAATAAGAAGGGAGGCGTATGTCGGAGAAGAAAGAGAAAATATTAAGAAGGATGACCATAGCCGAACTGAGGTCATATAAAGGCTTTGAGAAATACACAGATGAAGAAGTGCAGGCAACTATAAAATCATTGGAGAAATTATCCATGTTATTTTATGAGTTGTACATGAAACAAAAACACAGTCAGTCAAAAATTAAACAATTGAAAGGAGACAACTATGAAGGAGAAGAATCCATTGAACAACGAGACGCTGCTTAGAAAATTTGCTAAAGGCAAGAATACGGAAGTAAAAGACTCCAGTGTTCAGAACTGCGTCATCTATACAAGGGTAAGTTCCAAAGAGCAAATGGATACGAACCAAAGTTTAGAGTGGCAGAAAAAATACTGCGATGATTACGCACGAAAAAATAGCCTTGTTATTAAAGGCTACTTTGGTGGAACGTATGAAAGTGCTAAATGCGATGAACGTAAGGAGTTTAATCGCATGCTCAAGTTTGTAAAAGCAAGCAAAGAAAAAATCTCGTATATCTTAGTCTATAGTTTAGACCGCTTTAGTAGAACAGGAGATAGCGCTATTTACATTGCAGGTGAGTTAAAGAAAGTGGGTGTAAATATTATGGCGGTAACTCAGCCAATAGATACCAACTCACACGCAGGAGCTTTGCAACAAAACATTCAGTTCATTTTTAGTAAATACGATAATGATTTGCGTAGACAAAAAACAATAGATGGAATGCGTGAAAAATTATTGCGAGGAGAATGGATTGGTAATGCACCAACAGGTTATGAATTCGTAAAAGGTGCGCCAACGCAAACCATTATCATCAATGATAAAGGTGAGTTGATTAAAGAAGCTTTTGAATACCGAGCAATCGGGATGACGATAGAACAAATTATTGAACGATTAAAAGTAAGAGGACTAACAGTTCCCAAACAAACGCTCGCTGAAATTTTCAAGAATCCGTTTTATTGCGGAATGATGTCGCACAATTTACTGAACGGTGAATTAGTAAAAGGCAAGCATCCTGCTTTAATCAGCGAAGAGTTATTTTTAAAAGCCAACGAATTAAAAACTACTGCCGGATTTAAGGTCAATAAAGCTAATGATAATTTGCCATTGAAAGTCTTTGTAAAAGATGCAGACACTGGGTATCCTTATACAGGTTATTTAGTAAAAAAGAAAGGACTTTATTATTATAAGGTCAATAAGATTGGAATAGGGATCAACCGTAGCGTAAAAATCATGCATAATAAGTTCGAGGAGTTTTTAAAGAAATACTCGATAGAAACCAAGCACACAGAGCCTTTAAAGGCACATTTGCGCTATGTGTGGGATTATTGCACAGAAGCCAACACAAGCGAGAAAAAAGCCCTTTCCTTGCAAATTAATTCAATAGATGAAGAGTTCTTTACTTTAAGAAAGAACCACGCTATTGGCAAGGTAGCCTTTGATATTTATCAAGAATTTTCGGTGATTTTTACCAAGCAAAAAGAGGAATTGATTAAGACTTACGAAAAGCTCGACCAAAAATTATCGAACCCTAAAGAATTGATTGATTTTACAAGCAGGTTAGCCTGTAACCTACCGTCAGCGCGGGCTTGTGGTGATTACTACCAAAAACAAACGTTTCAAAATACGCTATTTCCGCAAGGAGTAGTCTATGACGTGAAAATTGAGCATTATCGAACCGAGAAAATAAATTCAGTCATCGAGCTAACCTCGCAATTATCAAATGATTCAGGGGAAATAAAAAAGCCGGTCTTATCTCATTTAGAAGATAAGACCGGCTTAGTACCCCGAGCCGGACTCGAACCGGCATGTCAGTGAAGACAATGGTGTTTGAGACCATCGCGTCTACCAATTCCGCCATCGAGGCATTTTAAACTTTTTTTTAATGGTGTTTTTCCATTTTGTCTCGATAGCTTCTTCTTGCTACCAATCCTGTCTTAAGACAGGCAGGTCCGCCATCGAGGCATTTTCAAATTCCCTTACATTGAATTGGGGCACAAACTTAAGGCTTGTTGCTTAATAAACCAAATAATCACCCAATTTTTTTATCCCTGGCTTACTATCCAGTTCCTCGCATTCACAAAAGCCTCTAACCAAGGCGAAACTTTATCCGCTTTTCTGTTATCCGGATAATGCGCCCAGTTCCAAGGAAAAATGGATCGCTCTATGTGAGGCATCATTACTAAATGACGACCTGTTTTATCGCACATCATGGCTGTATTGTAGTCAGAACCGTTCGGATTGGCAGGATAAGCTGAATAAGCATATTTACCAACAATTTGATAATTCTTTTCTTCTTGAGGCAACTTAAATTTTCCTTCACCATGCGAAATCCAAACACCTAAAGTGCTTCCTTCCAAACTGCTTAACATGACTGAATTATTTTTCTGGATGGTAACAGATGTAAATCCACTTTCGTGTTTTTGAGAATTATTATGATGCATTTTTCCATGCACTTCATGTTCAGGATTGATCAAATTTAATTCCATAAATAATTGACAACCGTTACAAATACCAACTGATAAAGTGTCCTTCCGTTGAAAAAATTTCTTCAATGCTGTATTCGCTTTTTCGTTGTATAGAAAAGCACCTGCCCATCCCTTAGCTGACCCTAACACATCAGAATTTGAAAAACCACCCACTGCACCAATGAGTTGAATATCTTCCAATGTTTCTCTTCCGGAAATCAAATCTGTCATGTGTACATCTTTAACATCAAAACCTGCCATGTACATTGCATTTGCCATCTCTCGTTCCGAATTACTTCCTTTCTCTCTGATAATAGCGGCTTTTGGTCGTTTACCATGATGTTCATTCACTGGAATTAAACCACTAAATTGTTTTGGAAAATTAAACTGAAGAGGTTGAGATTTATAGTTTGAATAGCGTTCATCAGCCATTCCGTTTTTAGTTTGCTTTTGATCTAATAAGTAAGATGTCTTAAACCAAATATCTCGTAATTGAGAAACATTAAATTCAAAATTATCTGAATGGTTTTTGATAACAACTTTAGAACTTTTTACTGCCTTACCAATTTTATGAAGTTGAATCTGATGATTTAAAAAGATTGATTCAACTGACTCATCCGCTTGAAATACAATAGATACATTTTCGTTAAAAAGTACCTTAACAGAATCAGCTTCGTTCAAAGAAGTTAAATCAATTTCGGCGCCAACCTCTACACTTGCAAAACACATTTCCAATAAAGTTGTTATCAAACCTCCACTTCCAACATCATGTCCTGCTTGTATTTTATTTTCCTTAATTAATACCTGTAAAATATTGAAAACCGTCTTCAAATAAAGTGGATTCAGCACATCAGGTGCGTCGTTTCCAATAGCATTCAATATTTGTGCGAATGATGAACCGCCTAACTTTAAAGCATCTTGAGATAAATTGAGGTAATAAATTGAACCTCCGTTTGTTTTCAAAACAGGCTCTACAACTTTATTAATATCAGAACAATTTGCTGCGGCAGAAATAATAACCGTTCCCGGTGCAATCACCTCTTCGTTTTTATATTTTTGCTTCATAGATAGAGAATCTTTACCTGTTGGGATATTGATTCCTAAAGCAATGGCAAAATCGGAACAGGCTTGAACTGCTTCATACAAACGTGCATCTTCACCCTCATTTTTACAAGGCCACATCCAATTTGCCGATAAAGAAACTGATTTTAATCCATCTTTTAATGGCGCCCAAATAATGTTAGATAAGGCTTCACTTATCGCATTTCGTGAACCAACAGCTGAATTAATTAATCCGGTTAGGGGTGAATGACCAATGGATGTTGCAATACCTTCTTTTCCTTTAAAATCAAGTGCCATTACGCCTACATTATTTAATGGTAATTGTATTTCACCTGCACATTGTTGTTTAGCAACTCTTCCTCCAACACAACGATCAACTTTGTTTGTTAACCAATCTTTACAAGCTACGGCTTCGAGCTGCAATAATTGTTCTAAATAAAAATTTATTTTATCCTTGGAATATAGCAGCGATTCATAAGCCATTTCCAAAACAGTATCTTGTAGAATTGTTTTTGGAGAACTCCCGAAAAAATCCTCAAGCGCATAATCCATCGGTTTTAATCCGGAGGATTTTGAAAGAAAAGTGAAGCGATGATCATTAGTTACTTCACCAACTTCATACATCGGTGAGCGCTCACGCTCGGCTATTCGCTTCAATGTTTCAATATCTTTTTCACCAATCACTAAACCCATTCTTTCCTGAGACTCGTTGCCAATGATTTCTTTGGCAGATAAAGTAGGATCGCCCACAGGTAATTTATCTAAATCAATTAGCCCACCTGTAGCTTCAACTAATTCTGACAAGCAATTTAAATGGCCACCTGCACCGTGATCATGTATAGAAATAATCGGATTCTCATCACTCTCAACAAACGCACGAATAGCATTGGCAGCACGCTTTTGCATTTCAGGGTTAGAACGTTGAATCGCATTTAATTCAATGCCACTACCAAACGAACCGGTATCAGCGGAAGACACAGCGGCTCCACCCATTCCTATTCGGTAATTTTCCCCACCTAACACAACAATTTTATCTCCGGCAGTTGGCTTTAGTTTAATAGCTTGGTTTAATTTACCGTAACCTATTCCGCCAGCTAACATAATTACTTTGTCATAACCTAACTTCCTCTTTTTGCCAGACAGCACAGATTCATGTTCAAACGTAAGCACAGAGCCTGATATAAGTGGCTGACCAAATTTATTTCCAAAATCAGATGCTCCATTTGAAGCCTTAATTAAAATATCCATCGGCGTTTGATACAACCAAGGACGCTCGTTCATGCCCTCTTCCCAAGCTCTGTTTTTCTCCAAACGTGAATAGGATGTCATGTAAACAGCAGTTCCTGCCAATGGCAAAGAACCCTGACCACCGGCGAGTCGATCTCGAATTTCGCCACCGGAGCCTGTTGCAGCACCATTAAAGGGCTCTACAGTTGTCGGGAAATTATGTGTTTCTGCCTTTAATGAGATTACAGAATCAAACTCTTTTTCAGTATAATAATCCGGTTTGTCTGCAGACAATGGCGCAAATTGGACCACTTTAGGTCCTTTAAGAAAAGCAACATTATCCTTGTAAGCAGAAACAATGTCATTTGGATTTAACTCAGAAGTTTTTTTAATGAGTTTAAATAAAGAAGTTGGCTTTGTATTGCCATTGATAATAAAGGTGCCATTAAAAATCTTGTGGCGGCAATGTTCGGAGTTAGCTTGTGAGAAAGCAAATATTTCCGAATCTGTTAGCTTCCTGCCTATTTTTTGTGAAAGTTTGTTTAAATAATCTACTTCTTCTTCACTTAAAGCTAATCCCTCTTTTGCATTGTAAGCTGCAATATCAGAGATTTCCAAAATAGGTTCAGGTTTAATATTAATTGTAAAAATTTCCTGATTTAGTGACACATACTTTTGAGATAACATCGGATCAAAATCCTTGTATGCCTCATCAACTTTCCAAAACTCTTCTATTCGAATTACACCGGCAATACCCATATTTTGTGTAATTTCAACTGCATTGGTACTCCATGGCGTAATCATTGTAGCTCTTGGGCCAACGAATATTCCGGATAAAGTTTGTTCGTTTATTTTGATTGAATCACCAAATAACCAGTTTAGTTTTTCAATATCCTTAGTACTTAATGTTGCGTTAGTCTGCAAAGCATAAATTGCCTTACGTTTATTTTCGAAAAAATGAATCATTTTGTATAATTTACGAAGCTGTAAAGGTAGTTGATACATTTAAAAAACGAGCAATTTACAATCAACAATTCAAAGGAGAAATCAACATTGTAAAAACTTTAGACCTCCAATAACCCAACAATATTGAGTTAAAAGAATTGAATAGTAAACAGCTAATTAATCAGAAAACAACCGAACTACCTAAAATTAATAAATCCTGTATCCATTCTTAATTAAGGTTTTTTATCCAACCCATTCATTAAATTCCAAGTGAATACAGCAACTATAGCGCCTAAAAAGGGAGCTATCAGATAAACCCATAAATGCTCTGTATGCCCAGATAAGATAGCT
>Ga0208855_1000145_pt1 | contig 21000 bp, 25 predicted proteins | sample LakMenEpi17May12_FD_150708 | JGI IMG/M metagenome (GOLD analysis project Ga0208855, IMG submission 150708) | Freshwater microbial communities from Lake Mendota, WI - 17MAY2012 deep hole epilimnion (SPAdes) | ecosystem: Environmental > Aquatic > Freshwater > Lentic | place: Lake Mendota, Madison...
TAACTTAATCCATGCACTTGTTTTATCTGTCTCCCAACTGTTGGGTGTTGACTTAGCCAATACCAACTCCTCACAACAACACTCCTCAAAGCCTCTATTCTGTGGAGGGCATACTTGAGGGAGCTTGATAGACTTGTAATCAAAAAACATTCTATCCTCATTCTTAGCACATTCACACTCAGTTGTTTTAGTTGTTACAGCAAATGATAACCAGTCAACACTATTGCCTAATGGACATGGATCATTTGACTTCAAACTATCAACATAAGTCCCACCTCCAACAAGATCCGTCATATACCATGTGTCAGCTCCATCATACCATATGTAATATGTATTACCAAAGTAAGTGAACTCAAAAGTATTGAATCCATTATACGTGCCTGATGCATCAACCTCAAAATTTAATTCGGCATAAGTACCAGATTGAAACGAAATATTAAGACAATCACACATAACAACCTTTTATTTTAGATGTAAATTTAACTCCATTGGATAGGTTAACATTGTTTGGATTAAAGTAACACTCAATCAATGCAACCTGTGGACTTGGAAATGTTAAGTCTGCATACAACCCTGTAATCGGAGTCAATGGATTAGCTAAGTTATTATCATAAGGAACAACCGTTGAACATATCCAGCGAGGTGATGCCTCTGTTGGTTCAATGGTAATCATACCCCAAACAGTTGCAGTATCCCATATGTCAGCTGTATTGATTGTATGATACGCACTAATCTTATGTAACTCACCTTCCACAACTACAGAAACAATTTGAGATGTGCTCACAACTTCCAAATCCATTGTCTGATCTATTGCAGCATCAGAATCATAATCTTTGATTACAATATTCTCACTGTAGATGTGATCTAACTCATTGATGTCAACAGTAACTCTGAGCTGCAACTTCCAATCAGTTTCAGTTCCATAAGGCACCCAATTACGTGTTTGTTTGTTAGGAAAAAAGAATGCATTAGCATTAGGCTGTGCAATCCAATACTGCCAACTATAAAAGAATGGCAGGTATATTCTCATACCATAGTGAGTAATCGTATCTATGTAAGAATCCCTCTCAAGTTGAGCTGTCAACTTAGCAGATGTTGATGGCAAAGTTGTTATAACACTTTGAGATTGATTAACAGGATAGTATCCACCAACTTTTGGAACACCTGCAAAGTCAAAATAAGAGCTGTTCAATAGAAACTCCTCATCTGTCACTGCATTAACTGACCAAATTTCAGCCTTAGCATATCGTATATTTGCATTGATAGGTACTAAAAACTTACCAATGAATGCAATATCATCTTCAATGTTACCTTCAAATCCTAACTTAGTCACATTGTCATCTGCAATGTTTTGTGAATGATCAACAAATCTATGGACCGGCATATCTAATACACCAGGTGCAGGGGGTTGCTCAGTTAGTTGGTCTTCAAATAACAACAGGTTAACTGTTCCATACTTAGCCCAAATGTAAAATAACCTATCACCAATGCTTCGTGCATCCATAAAGGTAATGAATGCTGCATTAGGTGTGAACTCCCAATCCCATGTGGTCACTGTTCCAACTGTCACAGGGTTGCTGAACTCTAATGTGTAACCTGCTCCACTTGGATTTGTTGGTGATGTCAGTATAATAGGGGCTGCACTTGTTTTGGTTTCAGCTAACATGCTCAAATGACTCTGATCATTTGTTTGGTTTTTATAATATGTTGCATCAACCGGCATATAACCTGCTCCAAATCCAAAGGATGTACTTGCAGAATCAATTGAAATCTGTCCTGTTTGTACTGTGTTAAACTCCAATACTGAAATACCACTTACAAGAGTTGCATTGGCAACACCTAAATTGAATGGCTCATCATACCAACCTGTATCTGCATTATCACTTATTACAAAAGTTGTATTATGATTAGGATTGCCATAAGTACGCTGCCAAATTGTGCCAAAATAAGTTTTTAAACAGCCACCAAAATCAAAACTTGACTGTAACATTGGGCCGCCTTGAATAAATACCACTGATAAGTCATAGCTCCTGGTCTTATTTGGATAGGTTGTTTTATCAGTAATGGTTGCACTCACAGCATATTGCCCTGACTTGATACCAACTTGAGTGCCTGTTACAACTTGATTTGTTGTTGTGCCTGTGAGATTAAATAATATCTTATTTACTGAGCCATCTATTAAGCTGTTTGGTGTAAGTGAGCCTGTTTGCTGTAAGAAATTCAAGTTAAGTTCCAATCCATTACGCTTTGAGCCACCTTTTTGTTTTGCTATGATGTAAACATATTGAGTGCCACTCTTCCATGTCATGGATGCATTGACAATCATTGTGTTTGCTGTCACACTTACTATCTCAACAGTGTTTGTATGGTGTATATTACCATTGGCATTGTAAATAATTACCTCAATCTCATCACCTGCCTCAAACCCCTCTGATAGAAAACTTGCACCGGATAAACTTATCTGATTTTGACCTGCAAAGTAACTCAATACAATGGCAGGTGTCTCAATAATTGATATGTTTTCTGTTAATCTACATGTGTAAGTTTGTTTGTCACCTGCATTGGCTCGATAGAACCCCAGGTTAACATTAAACATATCATTATAATTCTGATTACTTACTATAATTGGCATACTTGTTCACTAAATTATTGATTTGACTCATGTCTTTTGCCTGTTGTGCCTCTGATAAGTCACGTAATAACTCATCTGCCTGCCCAGGGTTATCCTTTGCCACCTCTTTAATGGCCATGTGTGCCATTGTTAACACCCCTTGAAGAGAATTGGCAAGGTTTTCAGACATTGCCTTGAGTTCATTTACTTGATCCTGTGTCATTAGTTTATCTTTTCTAAAATTACCTTACCATTTGCCCAATCAAGCGGCTCTTTGTATGTGATTTTAGCATCACTTTTCTCATCAATCCACTCAATTCTCAGTACCTCACACCACTTATTGTTAGTGAAAATGTAGTTACTGTTCTGCAAAGATACAAATTGAGATTGTCTTAATCTTATTCGAGCCTCTTCATGTATGATAAAATCATTATTTGCTATGAAATTAATGTAGTGAAAGTTATTCCATAAGGCTGTTGCACTGTATGTATCATCAAAATTATTATTGGAAGTATCAAGGCTCACCTTATTACCGCCTGCAGGTGCCTGCTTAACATATAAACTTTTTGTGATACCAAAGTATTCATTAGACACCTTTAACACGTTAACTCTATCTAATATCTGAGCATAATAATTAGTTCCATTACCAACACCAAAGGATGCAAATGCAATAGTGATAGTGTCAACAAGTATCAAAAATGGAATTGCCAACACCTCAATGAAACTTAATTTTCCTTTTGGAGCTCCCATTGCAAAGTTAATCCTAACCTCATTCAATCCCTTGATAGTAACAAGGTCAGCATTGACAGTTGGTACGTTATTCTCAGTTGAGTATTCAGCTTGATGCCTTGCGAACATCTTGCCATCAACTGTGTGAGTATCAGTGTAATCTAATGTGTAAGAAATGTAATATCTCTTCCATGCCTCCTCTGTATTGTAAGTGAACTGCTCATCTCTATCCGGTTGTATGTTCAATGCAGGATCTATCTGTAAAGGTGTTTGAGTATCAAGCCAATCTCTCCTCTCAATCCTTACTGTCTTATTTGTAGGGTCAATAAATAGCTTTGCATTGAATTGCTTTAACACCTCATCAAGCCATGCTCCAAAGGTTGGTGTTGTATCAGATGCTGAGCATGTTGCTTTGTTCTTTGGATCTGCTAAATCATTGGATATGCCATCAAAGAAACTGTCATTATCTTCATTCAATGGAACCGGCAAAGTTAACCAACCCGGTTGAAGGTTAAATATTGTAACAGATGGCAAAGCTGTGTAACCTAAAAACTGACACCCTTTGTTGAATATCTCTGAGTAATACAGTCCTTTAAAGTATTTTATTCGAGGGAACAGGATAGGAAATAATTGACTAATTAATGTTATGATAGCAGATAATAAACTAATCCAATAGATTATCTGAATGGCCCATTTTAATGCAGCCTGTATGGGAGCTGTTGGGGTTTCAGCTGACCTATCTGCAAAATCTTTAATTGCATTATACAACTGAACAGTCATTATGAATATTGTTGTACTCAATTGTAATGCCATCATGGCAGCATCATCCCTCACAACAATATATCCTACTCTTTTCTCATCAAAATAAAATGGATCATCTTTAACCATCAAATCAAAGGATGTGCCTCGAGCCTTATCCCAAAATGTATCTGATCCATTACGTCTCTTTAACTTGACTTCAATCTCATGCTGTCTGATTACAGGCTTAGCACTTGAATCTGATAAGTCAATATAGTAATCAAGTGAGATGTTGCCATCCATTTCAACTGTGTAAGGTATGCCAATGAATAAACCATTATTTTGAATCCATGTTTTGATGTACTGATTAGCCTCCCTTGGTAAGATCACTGAGTCAACATTCAGACTCAACACATCTGGATCACCTGTGAAATCACTCACAACCCCAATTGAATCCCTGTTGCGTGGGCTTACCTCAATCCCATTTAATAAGTGTCTCATTTTCTTACTTTAAATCTGTTATAGACTGTTGTATTACCTTTGCGAGTTGACTGTACTATCTCCATTGCTGACTGTGTAATCTCACCTAATTGGATGTTGGTCTCTGGCTTATGCTTAATCACATCTGTAAGGTTGTCTAACTTAGATGCTAAGATAGCTAAATCCATTGAACTGTGTGCAACATCTTGACCAACTAACCTGCCATTTTGATACTCCATTGCAAGCCTTGTTAACTGCTCATTAGTAAGGTTGCCTATCTGGTCATTCAATGACTTAGGTATAACCCTCTCATGTGGATGTAACACAGCGTGAAATCCTCCTTTACCATCTACTCCACCGCCTGCACCTGTGTCCTCTGTTCCATCATAGAACATTGGCAGTGAACTAATGAAAGCCTGTAATAAACTTGCATCTTTAATGGTGTTCATTAGAGCTGTCTTAGGGTCCTTTGCAGCGTGACTTGCATAGGTCTGATATATTGTGTTAGCCAGCTCCATTCTTTGCTGTCTCTTTTGCTCTCTCTCTTTTTTTCTGTTGCCCTCTGCAATGATACGCTCCTGTTCAGCAAGTGACTCTTTTGCATTGATGTTACCATTGGCAGCCAAAGTTCTGTACATGTCAGCTTGTTTCTCAGCCGCTGCAATTTCTTTGTCAATTAGTGCAATACGCTCATCTGATTGTTTCTTTAAAAAGTCAGTTGTTTTCTGTGCAAATTCCTGAGTAGTTTTCCATCTTTCTTCATTGGCTTTTTTATCTTCTTCCTTTTGTTCTAAATTTGCCTTATCCTGTGCAGCTTTAATCTCTTTATTCCTTTTTTGATAAGCTAATGTGGTTAACTTATCGTACTCCTGCTGACTTATTTCCTTTTTATCCAATTGAGTTTGTAATGCCCATAACTCATCTTGATAAGCATTCTCAATTAATTTCTTTTGCTTTTTAAGACCCTCATCCATTAAGTCTGTCTCAGCATCTCTGATTTTCTTTGCAGCATCATATTGTTTCTGATCATCTGCAATCATTTCAGCCACCAATTTATCCTCTGCCTCTTTATCTATTGCATCCCATTTTTGATTGATGTCATAGATACCCTTTCTGATATTCTCTTGATATTGTTTTTCTAATGCTGCTATCTTAGTGGCTTGTTCCTTATCATCTTTGAGCTCAACTTTGGCATCCTCTAATTTACGTTTATAATCAAGAGCCAATGCATCTAATTCCTTTTTTCTGCTCTCATCTCTGGCTGCCATCTTCTCATCCTCTAATCTGCGTTGAATATCTATCTCAGTTTGTGCATTATCATTCTGAGTATTTAATTTATCATTATTATGTTTTTGGTCAATCTTTTTATCCTCTAATAACATGGCATCTTTTTTACCCTGTATTTGAGCTCTTTGTAATTCTAATTTCCTAATAGCTTCTTTTCCCTGCTTTTCTGTTTCACCTGGATCAAATACCATTTTAGCCACCCAATCAGATGCTGTCTCTAATCCCTCACTGATATATTGATTGATGTTTTTATCTATCATTCTACCTTTGCCCAGCATCTCGCTAATCAAGTTTATCTCCTCAATTACAACATCAAATGGCAAAGCAATTGCCCTTGTAACTAATGCCATTGACTCTAAGGTGATACGCACATACCATGACAAATATTCTGCATATAATTTTTGAGAATCAATACGACCTTGAATCTCATTTTTTTGTCTCTGAATATCAATATCTAATGAATTTATTTGTTTGTTTAATTCTATTTCCTTTAATTTATTAATCTCTTTTTGAGATTTACCTTGAAGGAGCATTGTACTTTCCTGAGCCTCAAGTAACTCTAATTTATACTCAGAATCTGCGACATCCTGTTTAAGTTTTTCTCCATATTTCTTTTGCTCAGCAGATACACCTGTGACAGCCTCCTTAATATCATCCCAATAGGCAACAATAGTTCCTAATGCAACAACCAATAAACCAATACCTGTTGCAGCAATACCACCTCTAATACCAGATAAGGCAGCCTTGGCAGCTGTGCCCATCTTAGAAAATCCTGTACTACCTGCATTGACAGCAACATTTTGAGCATTTTGAGCAGCTGTGAATTGGAAGGTCTTAGCAATGGCTGCTGTAAATCCTGCCCTTATTTCAGTGAGCATGTCACCTAATCCTCCCAAAGTCTTTAATGCATCACCTAATCCTGCAAGAGCCTGGAGTTTTGCCATGCCTTCCAAGATATTCTCATTCTCAACACCCAATAACATCATACTTGATTGCACTCCCTGGAAGGCTGCAATACCAATCTCACCTGCCTTAGCTGTTGCACCGGCAAAATTCTCCATTGCTGTACCTGCTGTGGCCTTAACAACTGCCTGAGTATCTGAAATTCTATCCCTAAGTTCACCGGCTTGCTGTGCCATTTGTTGGAATTGCGGGTCAGACTCATCCATGTTCTGCAATGCCTGAGTTAATTCTCTCAATTGTAGCTTTAAACTCTTTGTTGCCTCACCATAATTACCAACATTTCGTTGATGTTGACCCACTGTTGCATCAACTTTCTTCAATTGAGCATCTAATCTGGTCACTGTATCAAGTAATTCCTTACCCTCTACACTGTTTTCTTGGTTCTGAACAGCTAAATCCTTGTATGCTTTACGAGCTTTGTTAAGTTCAGCACTAAGTTTACTGTAAGCACTTGCCTCATTAGATGCTAACTTAGCCGCTTTCTCCTGTTCCTTTGCCAATCTTGCAGTCTCTTGAGCTTGCATCTTTTGGAGCTTGACAATTTCCTGCTCAGCTTTAATCTTTTGTTGGTCTGCCTGTGCTTTCAACTTCTCAATCTGTACAGCCTGTTGCATTAACTTATTTGCCTGCTCACTTGCTGCACTGAATTGCTTTAACTGAGCTGTTGATGCCTGTGTATTAGCTGTTAATTCAGTCTTTAATCCTTGAGCTGTTGCCTTGAGTTCAGCCTGTAACTCATTGAATACTGCCAATGTTTTAGATGCTGAATCCCTAACTCCTTTGAACAAATCCTCCTGTTCAAATAGATCACTACTACTTATCTTTTTTGCCATTTTGAGCCTTTAAATAACGTTCATATTCCTTTTGTAAAGTAAAAAATTCCTTTACACTTATTTCCTTTGGCTTGATCCACTGACCCAACCATTTAGACATGTGGACCATCATCTGTTCAATGGTGACTCCACTGCCTGTTGTATTAACCATACTCTTTAACCGCTCCTCCTCCATCTGTATCAAGGTTAATTTAAACTTATCACCTGTAATCACATACTCAAGTTCAATCAAAGCCTTTTGTTTTATCACTTTGAGAATCTTAGCATGTACCTTTGACAATCCAAACTCCTTAATGTACTCATCATGCAGTCGCTCCCACACTTCAATATCCTTTTGTTCTGAGCCATTCTCAGACCTTCTAACAAACTTTAACTCACCCGACAAACATTTATACCAATTGTGTATTGGTAACTCATCAATACTCAGATAATATCCTGCGTATCTCTTTGTTGTATCTTGTGAGGAGTTCCTCCTGGAGCTTAATCCTGCTCTCTTCAGTGAGCCCAATAATGCCCTCCCCGAATTTTGTAAATAAGTTATCATTGTCTTTAATTGGGTCCGCATCTATTTCAAAAAAATCTTTTCCTAACAAAAATACCATACTTTTATAGAAATCACCACTATCAAATAAATTATATGGCTCTCCTTCCCTTTTGCGGCCATCTGATAACATCTCTGTTGTGGCTGAATAGGTTGTTCTACCATTGTCTTTATTTCTCAATGGATTGCCACTCTCATCAACACCCTTATCAAGTAACTGATCTTGTTGGATGTACTCTACAATGATAGTATTTTGCAGTGTTTTGTCTAAGAATACCCTCTTCCATACCTCATCTGGCTTGAGAAAAGATGTAATGTTATCCAATAAATTTATAGCTGCCTCCATTTCAGAATCAAAGGTATAAAAAAAGACCCGCACATTTCTGAGCGAGTCTCTTTTTTGGGTTTATAGTTTAATATTAAACTGTGAAAGTTACAGATCCAATGAATCCATCTTTAACAACTGACACTGTGTAAGTATCACCGGTTACAAGAGTTTTCAATAATGTGTAAGTTCCTTGAGGTGACTCAGATACACCCGTTGGGTTACCATAAGCAGCCTGAGCAGTTACATCATAGAATGACCAGTCAGTCAATCCTGTTACTCCTTGAAGTAAGATAGGATTAAGAGCTGTTCCATAATCAAATGATGCTGTCAATACAACGTTACTTGTAGATGATGATATCTCAACTAAGTTAACATCAATCAATCCTACCAATGTGTTGAAGTCAACACCTGCCTCTGTTGATGTAATCATGTACATTGTTGAATCATCAAATAGACGATCAAAGTCAAATGTTAACATGATTTTCTGAACTGTTGAGTCAGTTGCAAACATGAATGTAGGGTTCCATGATTGGTTGTCTACAGGAATTGGATACAAATATCCACCTACTTTAGAACCAATTAAGTTACCTGTTACATCAACAACATACACTCCAAAGTTCACACAACGACCAGCTTTCATTTTACCAAGCAATGTTGGAGTTGAATCCTCACCCCATAACTCACCTGTGAATGATCTTTTACCTTCTCTTAAGAATGCCATTCTACCAGAGTTAGCCTCCTCAAATTGAGACTCAGCCTTTGGAAGTTCTACATTCTCAAATGCCGGTAATGGGAACCATCTCTTTGATGCATCTGTCTCATTGATTAAACTGTTCCATGTTGGAAGTGGAGCAGATAAGTCTATCCCGTTCAATGTTCCATCATTGGCTGTCAATGGAACCATTATTAATTTACTTGTTACGCTCTGAATAGGAACGCACCCTGGTCTCCCTGTGTTGCCAAGACCAGCATTACAATTACATCCTGCCATAATTTCTATTTTTTAGCATTTACAATTTTGTTTATATTTCGTTAATTTAATTCTTAGCTCAACACCACTTAAATTTGCATCCAATATGTTTTGAAAATAACCATTAGACTGCTCAGTTCCAAATCGAGTAAAGTTCACTATCTCATAGGTATCCAAAGTTTTGTAGTTCCTGTCATTGTTAACAACATCAATGAACTTCTCAGCGAGCTTACTCATTGGCACAACAACATTATCAATATGATCCTTTGTTAGGTAGTTCACAATATCAGTCTCATCAAGGAAGAAAATCCTCAAGTCAGACTCCCAATCATAAACACTCTCCCTACCAAACTTCACATATCTAACATCATGTAACAACCAAACAAGAGGGGTCTTTTGTGTAAGGTCATTGCTGAACTTAGTCCACTCATTGTTAGCTGAAATCTTAGTGCCCGGCACAAAGTAAGGTACAGGCAAAGTAAGTATACCGGTTGCAGTTCCTGCCACCAAATACTCATCTGTTTCAACCTCTGTGATTAGTAATGTGCCATTGATATACTTACCTACTCTTGCATAAGACGTATCACATGTGATAGTCCTTTGCAGAATAGGATCATACAACCCAAGGATTTCATTATCAATCAACCCTACTAACTCCTCAACAGCCTGTGAAACATCCTGTGTCATAACCAATATGCTGTTAATTTTGGAACACCTCTGAACTTTCTGTAATCACCAATACCAACATATGTAAGTTCTATTATTGCATTATCATCACCGCCTGGCAGTATGAATGTATCACCTATTGTGTAGTTCTTACCTGCATCTACAATGGTAACCTCTTGCACATCTGAGCCACTCGGTGTGACTGTGATATCAACTGTCAAGCCTGTGCCTGTGCCACCTGTTAAACTTACATTTGTTTGGTTAGAATATCCAGTACCCCCACTTGTCAATGACAGTGTAACTGCTTGACCTAATGGGGGAGCTGTAGTATATTTAATGAAATCTCTTATTGAGTTATAGGACCGTATTGCCTCATTGTACCGTGTGTACATCATGCTAAACAAAGTGTTAGCAACAGTACTGTTTTCATTGTCTGGCTTAACTAATCCTATTGGCGTGATTTGGTTGCTCAAGTCTTTTACATACTCAAAATAAATAAATCCTTTCAACATCTCTTTAATCCCCTCTGAGTCTATTTGGTTTACTCCTTCATATATCCCATTGAAATAATAGAAATTGTATCCCATATCCTCTGATAATGGATTAAATAATATCAAGAAATTAGGACTTTGAGGCACATTATTAAGTAGGTCTGATTGAAAGTCATTGTATAGACTTATTCCAAACAGCTCCTTTAAATAACGTGGCTCATATCTATTGATGTAATCCTGCAATTTTGCCTGGTCATACATTCCTGTAGATACTTGATATTTGCCCGTAAAATCTTGAATTGAAAGTATCATTTTATTTTATTTTTCCGTATCCTTTTTTTACCAAAATCTCTGCCTTTGAGCCTAACATTTTCCATATTTGACCTTTGCCAAGTCCAGGGAAAGTGCCATTGCTAATGAATGTATACTCAGCTTTTGGATCTAAGCTCACAACCTCAACAGTTGGAACCTCAATCTTATTCTCAAGTTCTACATTAGCAACCTTCTTTTTGCGTGGTTTCTTTTCCATATTGGATTAATTTTTAGTCGTTGATTAGAGCAATGTCAGTTGCAATGTCAGATTGAACAAATGCATTCACATCATTTCCTTTAACATAAGCTACCAAACGAGCCTCACAAAGGATTGTAACCATGTTACGTGTGAAATCATCATTCTCATATCCTACTGACATGTTCATATCTTCTCTGAACTTGATGTTGAATTTAGTGAAATCACCAACAATCATAGTACCTGCAGTGATGTTATTTGAAGAAACAACAACCAATCCAGCCACTCTCATGTTAGCATCCCAAAATGCAGGATAAGTGTACTCACCTGTAGATGTTTTAGTCAACTCAATTTTAGCAACATCCTCTGGATTCAATACAACGTGTGTTGGTACAAAGTTAGCAGCCTCAATCTGAGCTTTACATATACGGATTAAATCCATGATGTTAGCTCCTGGGATAGTACCTGCAAATGTACCTGGTGCAAAGTTAGGTGCAACAGATAACAATCCGTTAAGGTCATTACCACCGTTACCGTTCACTAATGAGAAATCAATGTTTTGCTCAATAGCTTCCATCAACTCAGTGTTGATTTCAGAACGAACAAATGATAAGTCAGCCAACATCTCTTTTGATACTTTGATGTAAGCAGCAACTTTTTTCACTTCCTCTGATACCTCTTCATATTTAACCTCTCCGTTAAATTTAGGACCAGCCTCATTAACCCAAAGTGACTCTTCTGCACCTGGAGTAACGTTTTGTGTTTGTTGGATGTAAGTAACAAATTTTGAAGTTGTTGAACCTACATTTGAGATCTCTCTCAATCGTCTTACAGGTCTTGCAATTCTGTTTACTCCTGGCTCTAATACAGATAGTGCAACGTTACCTGTGTAATCACCATCAATTGTAGTGTCAGTCTTAACATCTAATGTGATTCTGTTACCTTTCTCGATTGACTCAGAGATAGCCTTAACATTATCAGTATAAGTTTTAACTAATGCCTCTTTGATAGTTTTAGCTCCTTGAGCTTTTGGTGCATCAACTGCTTTCTCAGACATTGCCTCAATGCGGCCTTCCATCTTTGCAATTGCTTTCTCCATTTCAGAGTTCTTTACTTCAATAGCTTTGAAGTTATCTAACTCACTTTTTAATTGAGCAACCTCATCCTTTGTAGGTACAGTTGCCATTTTTTCAGAGAACAAACCGTTGATTTTTTCAACAACTTGCTCAGGTGTTAATTGGTTTTCCATTTTGTTTTTAAAATTAAATTAATTAAAGTTTACTAATTACCTCTGTCCAATCAAAAATTGGTTGCTCCGGCTCATACAATTTAACAGAATGGTTTTCCGGTTCTGTTTGTGCGAGTAAAGTCAATTGACTTGATAGGAAGTTGGCTTTCATTTCTAATTCATACAAACGCTCATCTGACCCCTTACCATTTACAAGGGCCTTGATTACTGTTTGTAAATCATCTGAAATCTTATCTATAAAAGTTTTCTTATTCTCACTCTTCATGATGCTCACCACATTGGTTAACTCATTTGCTCCAAAGGTAACTGCAGAACCCTCCCATAGTTTAACCTCTTGCAATAGAGTAAATCCTCCCATGGGATTGGATGTATCCTTGACAAACTTAGTCTTATCAGATACTCTTTGAAACCCAACTGAGTGCTCCTTTATGATGCCATCTTGATAGTCTCTCCATGCATCCTCACCCATTGTTGAGGTGCCTAATCTACCCACAGCAAAGAGGCCATTGTCATCCTCCTCCATTTTGCTGAACACACCAATCTGTTTCTCCCAATCATGGTGTCTTAGGAATGCTATCTTCCTGTTACTTGATGCACCTGGTCCACGTTCCTGGATAGACTTTTTAAACGCACCCTTTTGGATTACATCATTGTCACTGTCAACGTTACCAAACTTTGCTAAGTACACTGCAACCTCTCTCCTGTTGCTGTCCATGTCCTTGATTTCAAAGCCGCTCTTTATTTCATACTTACTCATACTTTTTGTGTTATCTGTCCATGCTGTTGAACATACTGCAAATCTCTGGTCATTATCATACTCAGATGCCATTGTCTCATCTGACATACATCTGCCAATGAACTGCTCCTCATTCTCATCTCCTGTTGGCTTAGGTATTGGCATTGGCTTGTGGATTAGTTATCATTGAATTGGCTGTGATACTGTCATAACCATAGTAGTTAACCAATGTGTTCACAGCTGTTTGTCTATCCATTGCACCACTGCTCACTGCAGTATTGAGCCCAATGATTCCATCTAACCCCTCTACAGTTCCTTTAAGGTTGGTTTGTGCCTGTGCTAATGCAGCCGCTTGTGATTCTGTTCTATCCTGTTTCTGTAGTTCAATATCAAACTCCTCTGCATATTGCTGTTGAGTGATCACCCCATCTCTAAGCATCACACTATAAGTATCTACTTTGGTTTTCTCTGCAGATGCTTTCTGATTCTCATCATCCTGCAATATTGGTAAGTGGTCAAAGTTAGCCTGTAGATAGTACTGACCTTGCAACCCCCATTGAGAAATCATTGAGTCATAGATTTGCTGTGTCTCAGGAATGATTGTATCAGTGTAACACATCCGGATTGAGTCTCTCACATTGCTGAATGTCGCACCCTTCTCACTTGAAAATAGGTTATAATTCAATCCAAATGCATCAATGATGGCTAACTTATCCTCTGTAAGCTCCTCAAATAACATGAGATCCCTTGTTGGATAACTCATTGGCTGCCAATTTACATTGGATTCAGTGATAATTAACTCATCTTTTTGCCTACGATACCAATCTTTTTGTATCTTTTGACGCTCCTCTGGTGTCATTGGGATAGCTCCTCCCATGTCATTACTCTGAGCAGATAGGATTCCAATGGCTCCAAGGTTCTCAAGTAATACATTACGCTTGTTATAGCTTGCCATGATGTTGGATAGAGGTAATCTAAGTGAGTCTATCCTTGAGATGGGCCTAACTATGTTCATTCCATCTGCTGTTGTGAGGTAAACTGTATCATCAAAGATAATTGTCTCCTTAGATCCATCATCATAAGTGAACTCAAATGAGGTGATGAGGTCATTAGCCTCCATTTGTTTGAGCTTTTTACCACTTAGATTGATTCTAACCTTGTTATTTGGTAGTGTTATGATTAGATTTCTAACACCAAATGACCTCAATGGACAGTAAGCAACCACATTAGAGTATAATGCATCTTGAACAGCCATTGAATAGACAACATCTGACCATGACTGCACTCCATTAGGCTTGTTGATTAGGTCATTTATCCAATGATTAGTGACAATATTACCATCCTTATCAAATAAAGTAGGGATGTTAGTACTCATCATTGTGGCTCGCTTGTTCACAACACTCCTCAACTCTGGTATGTCTATGAACAGCCTCCATGCATCACCTGTATCTAACCAAACAGCCTCTTTTTTTCCCCATATCTGTATTGCAGGGGGGAAGATTTGCCTTGTTAAGTTACGATACCGGTCTGTATTGGCATAATTATCAACAAATGCACTAATGAAATCAAATGCCATTTAATAATGTTTTGGCAAATATAGTAAATAATTACATAACAAAAAGGGGGTCTGATTAAGCCAACTGTCTGAACATAGATTGTGCAAAGATAGCCAACCCGGCTAAGCAATCTGGTGCATCATCATTCTTATTCTTACCCTCCTTACTGAAATGCAGTACATTCTGAATGAATAACTCACTTTCAGGAGTGCCATTGTTGACAAATGTAATCCTTTGCTGTATCCAAACAGATTGCATTATGATCCTGGTTATCTTATTCACTGAGTTGTGGACCGGTAAAATCTTTGTGTTAGTTTGTTTCTGCAATCCTCTTGCAAACATGGCACCCATGCTATTGGATTCCACCCTGCAATAGGTCACGTTCCATTGATTGAGCTTAGCTGCAATGAGTGGCATGGTCACATCTGTATTGGACTTGTTGAACACATAGTCAACAAGATAGAACTCATTACCTGCCACTGCTAATATGGCAAAGGCTGTGAAATCTGCTCCCTGGTCTGCCACATCACAGTAAGCAATGCAACCTTGAACTGTACTTTTGATTGAATTGAACTCAGTTAACTGCATGGTCTTAAGGTCATTGAATAACCTACCTTGAATATCAACAGGACTCTGCATGTATTCAGCCTCCCAAATGGATGGCTCAGTACGTTTCTTTTTAGTTAAGTACTCCTCTGTAGTCATGACTGATTCACAAAATGACTTACCATCTATCAATGCAGGAATGACAATGGATCTGTCATAGATGCCATCATTCATTTGCCTGCCTATCACATCATTGAGTGACCAACGTGTGCCTATGTCAATCCTCTTGCAACCAGATTCAAACCTTGAGTCATGTGTTGCCTCCTTCCATTGAATGATTCTCTCATTCTGAGTATCTGATAAGGCCTGTTCTAATCCTGTGTAAAGGTCATCTGTTACTGCTATATTGTCAGCTCCAAATCCAATGATAGTACCCCCAACACCTGCTCCAAAGTAACTGACCTGCTTAGCATAATTGGTGTTCCAACCTTGTAGATTTGCCTTGTCATCACTCAGCTGAACAGATGGAAATACCTGTTTGAACTTATCACTCTTGACAATATTTCTAACATCATAGCTGAACTTGAGGTATAATGTGGCAGTACATGCATTTCTCATCACTGATCTTGCCGGGTTCCTGCCAATGGTCCAGGCACAAAACAGTGAACTGATATATGACTTGCCTGCTCTTGGTGGCATAGATACACTGAGTGATCTAATACTACCCTCCTCTAAATCTTGAAATGACTGTGCGACACTGTGTAAAAATACTCTACTTTCAAAGAATGCCGGGTCATAGTACTGACAAAACTCCCAAAATTCCCTCCTGCAAAGTTCGAGACGTAATAAGTTCCTAATTGCTTTTTGTGTGTCATTCACCTTTGAGTAGTAATTTTATCTCATCTGTTGATAACCCTGTGAGGTCCACATTGGTTTGTGTCTGCTCTACCTGTTGAACAGGTGCACCATATGCACTATCTAACACAGCCTTATAGGCATTAGTATCCTTTTGTTCAATGGCTTTATCAATCTGAGCTTGATGCATCTTTAACTCCTGGTCATTTACATCAAGTAACTCTCTCAAAATAGTACTTCTGTTGCGTGCTCCTTTGGGTCTGCCATTAGGATTACCACTTTGACCTGACTGCCACGCTGGTTTTAAATTATCTTCCCTTGACATAATCGGTGTATTTTCGGTGTAGTTAAAACAAATTAGTTACCAACTGATATAAACCAAAGACAGCCAGTGCACCAATCACTCTGAATAGGCTCTCAGTTGCTTTCTTAGGGTCATATATCCACTTCTGAATAGTGTCTGAGCTCTTCCATGGCATAAACCATAGAACGAACTTATCTGCAAAGTATAACAGTGTGAACACAGGAAGGATTGTAAGTCCTAAGACTACCTTTAATTTTTGTCTCATGCCTCAAAGTTAGTGAAATTTTTAACAGGTTGCCACAGCCTAAACTCTTGTTCAATGCCATCATCCCATAGAACATTTATGGATGTGTCTGAATGATCAACAATTGCACCCAATGGCTTATCATTTATGTAAGCTGTTTTGGTCTCAAAGTTGAATGAGTAAATTTTCTTAGTCTCTTGTGAGTTCATATTTTAAAAGATTTATTGCCTTAGTGTAATTCAGTGCATCTGTTGGATTGCTAATGTAATCATATCCAATATCAGAGATTAGGTTGATAAGCTCCATTAGTTTGGTCTTATCAATGTCAGATGTATCTATCATTTATTATCTTATTTCTTACTAAAAAATTATGTCTCATTGAGTTACTGATTGACCTCTTAAACTTCCTGTATTCATATACCCTACCATGTGGTGTCTCATGTGTTATTTTGAACAGATTGATGTTATCACAGAACCATCTGATCTCATATCTTGTGAGCTCTTGGCATCTAATGTATCTATCTTTGAACAGTATTGAGTACAGCCGCCCATGTGTTTCATTAGTTACTGTAATGGCAAATGGTTTCTGTTTTCTATGCAGGTCAATGATTAACACTTGGCTAAGTTAGTAATTATTCATAACAGTTGCTAATAGCCATTGAAACGGCTGTTAGCTTTGTGTTATAAGCAAATTAAATTTTCCCACCGCACTGCAAAACGATGTCATTTAGTTTACTTGTAAATATTTCTATTGCTTTCTTCTTGCAAAAATCCAATGTGAAATCATTATATGGTATTTTCTTTTCGCTTGAATAAAACTTTTCAATTGGTTGTCTTTGGAAATAAGTGAATTTTATTTCACAATGTTTTTGCGGTGGATGTACATACCATTTTGTTTTTGCATTATCAATCCACCAACCAACCTCAACTTTTCTATCATAGAAATATATTTCCAAAACAGGCGACTTTGTTTTTTTATTCCATTGTGTTGGCTCAAAGTTTAGCCATAGTTCACATCGTATGTTTTCCGTTTTCCCATCGGAACTTTGTATTTGTTTTGTGGTTATCCATTCCATCGCTCAAAAATTTAATCAGCTTATAACAGCGTATATACAATATACGCCTACAAGCATTTATTTATAATTTGAAATTTCGTTAAGGCGTACCTCGTATATACGCAAAACGTTATAATAAAGGGAGCTGTTACACTCCCCTTATGGCTGCCATTGAAGGTGTTGCCATGCACCTGCATTACTTGTACGTCTACTTTCTTGGATGGCTTGTGGCTTATCAGAGCCTTAGTATGTTCCCCCTGTGACATAGTGCCGATCTAAGTGACAAGGGGTTGGCTTACCAGAGCCGAGTTACTTCATTAGGTATTTAAACACCTTATCATAGAACTTACCTGTAACCTCCTTACCATACATGAACCTGTACATTTGAAACTTATCCACACCAACATCCTCTGCCAAATGTACTATCTTGTATCTTCTGGATAGCTTATCTTTGAGCTCACCTCTCACTGAGTCAGTGAACGTCTCATCATCTTTGATGTAGACTATCTTAGAACGGGAGGTCATCGTCTAACTCTATTGGTTGTGTACTTGGCTGTGATGGCTTAGATCCTATAACCTCAACCTTCCATGCATCAAGAGTATTGTAATACCTCCCATTAAACTCCCTGCCTCTGACATTGTATGATACTTCCACTTGCTGACCTACACCCAATGACTCTAAGACATCCATCTTATCATTGATTGTTTGGAACAGTATGTCCTGTGGATACTTGGCATCCGGTGTTGTAACTACGAACTCTCTCACTGAGAATTTATCTGAGATTACCTTGATTGGGTTGATGAGCTTGATAGCTCCTTTGATTGTTGATTCTGACATTGTTTATATTTTGTTTTGATTGTTAGTAATTTATTTACTGTTTAACTCATTTACATATTGAGCATAATATTCAGAGCATGCCCTTAATCTCTCTTTTATCTGTTCCTCAATGGCTAAGTCTCTCTCATATCTTAACACAGTCACCCTATGGTGTGCAGGTATGTGATTGACTTTATGTATTGATTTGTTATCCCAATCAGTGAGTAGAGTATCATCTGTATCATACATGGTGTACACTAACTCAAATGATGGCCTATCATACAGCCACATGTATGCTCTACCCTGCCACTCATAGTCTGAGTTCTCACCTTCTGATGGTGTTGCCGGGAAGGTCTCTAAGGACCAGGAGCTCTTAATGTCAATGATTAGATCATCCATGAGTATATCACAACACCCTGACATGAGCTCATTAGTTACTCTGATTGTGTTCTTTGTGTACTTTTTAGTGAAACGAACATCATTGAGTAGATCAATGCCATCCTGCTCCCAATCAGTTCCTTTGATCATTGGCTTAGTCTTAATGTCTGAGCTGTATCCAAAGAAATCCTGTTTTGCTATCTTGCGTATCTCATCTTTACATGTTTTAGATAAACCTTTTACACCCTTTTTAGGGTTAGTCATGAGCTTACCTAATTGTGATGGCCTCCATTTCATAGTTGTGCCTCCTGTTCTTTGGTTAAATAAAACTTAGCTTTCAACTCCTCAACTGTGAACTCATTAGCCTTAATCTTAGCAAGAGCATTATTGAAACGTTCAGTTGACAATGATTCTTTTTTAGTCTCAGTTGGTTGGTCCTTAGATGCCTGTTGACCATCATCATCCACTGCCTGCAATGAGAGAGCACTTTGAAGGGTGTACCTACGATAGTAAGAAATGGCACTACCCATCTGTTGAGGGTTGACATTTTGAGGTAAGTCCATGGTTGATTGCAACATGGCACCTGAGTCAATGTCAACAATCTGAGTGCACACACTGTTGCCCTGGATAGGTTGTAATAAGATTAAGCCATTTTCAAGTAGTACAGGCTCAACCTCTGCCATGATAGCATTGAGGTCTGCATACTTTGAGTGGTGACTTTGTGCATTCTTAACTACCTTACCAATGGCTAACTTTGCCCGGTGTAGTTTTTGGTGTAGAGTGAGTGTGTTACTCAACTCATTCAGCTCCTTGATTTTCTCAGTCGCTGTTTTGATTTCTTTTTCCATACTGTTTTTATTTATTGAGTCAAAGTTAATAAAAGATTGCATATATCACAAATTAAGTTATCAACAATTAGTATTTTATTATGTTAATAACTAATGCTGTTACAGATATTACCAAACTGATTAGAGCCACAGTTAAATTAATGTAAAATAGTTTATTCTCATCCATTGGCTGTGTCTTTAATAGTTAGCTCATCACCTGTAAGTGCAAAGTATAGATTTTGAAGTTGGTGAACATGCTCAATATCCTTATACCAATCACCATACTTATTTATGTAGAAATGACAATACACATTATCTTTAGTGTCAACATCATATCCATTCTTTTGATAGAGATCCTCAAATTCACTATATTCAAACCCAAACTTTTCTAACCATTTTGTGTTTAATGGTATTGGCTCAAAGCTGGATAACAACCTCCATGCATTAGAGGAGTGAATGTAATCTGTTTCAATACCCTCAACAAGCCATGATATATTGTGCCCTATTCCTTTGACATAATTACCAACTCTCAATTCATTTGCCTTCATATCTAATCTGTTTCATTATTAATACCCTTCACAGGGTGTTTATATTTCTTTTTTTTGTGCTTTAAATTCACAATGATGCGGGGAAATTTTATTTTGATTCTCATAGACTTTTGATGAAATTATCATACCATACCATAAAAGTATCAAAGTCTCTCACAATAATATACACACCGCCTGCCCTTTCAATGGCCCCTTGATATTCCTTTTGTACATCTGATTGCCTATCCTTACCATACTTAATCTCAATCTTAACTGACCGCCCTCTGATCGTGGCAGATATATCTGCAGTTCCTTTGGTTGACTGTCCAGGTGTCCATTTGCCCGGTAACTGTTTTGTGTGTGCCATGATGCCGGAACCAACCTGTATCTTTGCTCCTTCCCTGTACTGACCCTGTGAAGAGATACGTTCAGCTTGACCGCCATTGAACTGTATCCATGCAATGACACACTTTGTCAAGGCATTGGCTGAGTTATCTGTCCAATCAGTCTTTGGTATGTATGCCTCTGGCATGTTAGGATACTTCTGTTTCAACTGCTCCATCATTAGAGCATTGAGTTTGTCTTTGTTACTTCGTTTCATATAAATAAATTTAATTGATTAGTATGATTAGTTATCCTTTGCATTGCCTTATCAAAATACTCCTTATCAAGCTCACAGGCTGTGAGATCAAATCCATAGTCATGGCAGGCAATTGCTATTGAGCCACTGCCTAAGTGAGTATCAAGTATTTTATCACCTT
>Ga0208855_1000149_pt1 | contig 20509 bp, 19 predicted proteins | sample LakMenEpi17May12_FD_150708 | JGI IMG/M metagenome (GOLD analysis project Ga0208855, IMG submission 150708) | Freshwater microbial communities from Lake Mendota, WI - 17MAY2012 deep hole epilimnion (SPAdes) | ecosystem: Environmental > Aquatic > Freshwater > Lentic | place: Lake Mendota, Madison...
GACAGATATGAATTTCCCACCACAGGCTAGCGCTGCAAGTGCGTTAATCGGAGATCCTTCAGCATTTGGTCGAGTAGCAGAAGATGGAACAGTTTTTGTGAGAACATCACAGGGCGAAAAAGCTGTTGGCTCATATCCCGGTAAGACACCAGAAGAAGCTCTTGCTTACTTCGTAAGAAAGTTTGAAGTTCTAGCTGCCGAGGTTGCGCTGCTTGCCGCACGCATTAAGAGTGGCGCAATGGTGCCATCAGATGCCTACGCTGCAGTTAAGAAATTGCGCGATCAAGTTAAAGAGTTAAATGGCGTTGGCGATCTAGATGCTTTGGCTTCATCTGTAGAACAAATTGAACCGCTCATCGAAGGTCATCGCGAAGCGTACGAGGCAAAGAAAGCTGCCGAAACCGCTGCTAAGGCTGCTCGTCGCGAACAGATTCTTGTTGAGAAGGAAAAGATCGTAGCTGAAGCTGAATCACTTGCCTTGTCTGAGAGTTGGAAAGCTACGGGAGATCGTTTAAAGGTCTTACTGGATGAGTGGAAAGCTGCTCCTCGTTTAGAGAAGAAGGCTGACGCCGATCTCTGGAAGCGTTTCTCATCATCACGCAATAAATTCGATAAGCGTCGTCGAACACACTTTGCTTCATTGGAAGCTACGCAATCAGTTGTTGCAGATGCCAAGAAGAAGATTGTCGAAGAGGCTGAAACACTTGCCACATCAACTGAATGGGTACCGACTGCAAAGCGCTTTAAGGTCCTCATGGATCAGTGGAAAGCAGCTGGACGCGGTAAGAAGAATGATGATGCAAAGCTGTGGGCTAGATTCAAAGCTGCACAAGATCAATTCTTTACGGCAAAAAATGCTGACCTTGAAAAGCGCGATGTCACAATGGCTGCAAACCTTGCAAAGCGCGAAGAACTATTGCCACTGATCGAAGCTTTGCTTCCGGTAACCGATGTCAAAGAAGCTCGCAAGGCCCTTAATGAGCTACTTCGTTCATGGGAAAAGATCGGAATGACTCATCGCGATAAGCGCGCAGCACTTGATGCCCGCGTCGCTAAGGTCGAAACCACGATCAAGGAAGCTGAAGCTGAAATCTGGCGCAAGACAGATCCAGCGGCAAAGAAGCGTGCTCAAGAAGTTGTTGCACAGTTGACCGAATCCATCGCCAACTACGAAAAGGCTGCGGCTAAGTTCCAAGCAAGTGGCAACACTAAGAAAGCCACCGAAGCTTCTGAATCTGCAACTGCACGTAGAGTGTGGCTGGCAGAGGCTGAGAAGAGCCTTGCCGAATTCAACTAACCAATCTTTAGGTATTTGTTAGTTGTTAGTCGTTCTGTAAACGTCATATACGCCTTCGATTCCACGTACCGCTGCCAACACCGCGTCTAGGTGGGTTGCATCTGCCATTTCAAAGGTAAATCTAGAAAACGCGGTCCGATCTTTTGAAGTGCTAACAGCTGCGCTCAAGATATTTACATGCTGTTCTGACAAGGTTCTGGTTACATCCGCCAAAAGTGATGCGCGATCTAGCGCTTCTACTTGAATGTTAACTAAGAAAATTGAAGCCGCACCTGTTCTCCATTTAACTTTTACAACCCGATCAGCTTGATGGCTTTGCAGATCCGAAGCATTGGTGCAATCAGAGCGGTGGATTGATACTCCGCTCCCCTTGGTTATAAATCCCATAATCGGATCGCCCGGTACTGGTGTGCAGCAACGAGCAAGTTTAACTAAAACATCATCAGTACCTTCGACATCAACTGCGTTACTAGATCGTCTAGTTGTCGGTGCACGATTAGGCAAAACATCCATCGTTGGTTCAGGATGGGAATCTTCAGCGCCCATTGCTGCGACCAGCTTGTCGATGATTGATGCGGCTGAAACATGACCATCACCAACTGCTGAATACAAACCGTCAATATCTGAATATCGAAGATCGTGCGCTAGCTCTAGCAGTGAATGTCCGGCAAAAATCTTCTGCAATGGCAAACCAGCTTTTCGCATTTGTCGAGCAATCGATTCGCGACCTGCATCTACAGCTTCTTCGCGACGTTCCTTGCTAAACCAGGCTTTGATTTTAGAACGCGCACGCGGACTCTTTACAAAGTTGAGCCAGTCCCTACTTGGTCCGGCGTTCTCACTTTTGTTAGTGACAATCTCGACGACATCACCATTATTGAGGCGTGATTCCAGCGGTACTAGTCGACCATTAACTTTTGCTCCAGCACATCGCAGTCCGACATCTGTGTGAACCGAGAAAGCAAAATCAACAGGTGTGGATCCCCCAGGCAAGGCGACAACACTTCCCTTTGGCGTGAATACGAAAACTTCAGGAGTCCCAAGATCAAATCGAAGCGCTTCTAGGAACTCAGACGGATCCTCGGTCTCCTTTTGCCATTCATGCAATTGGCGCAGCCACAACATCTCAGGAGATGAATCATTGTTTTCTGGCCCTTGTTTGTATTTCCAGTGAGCAGCGATACCGAATTCGGCTCGGGCGTGCATGTCGTAGGTACGGATCTGGATCTCGATCGCTTTTCCGTTGGGTCCGATTACCGTTGTGTGTAGCGATTGATACAAGTTGAATTTTGGCATTGCAATGTAATCTTTAAAGCGTCCTGGAACTGGGCTCCAACGAGCGTGTATCGAACCGAGAACTCCGTAGCAATCACGTACATCATTAACCAGAACTCGAATTCCCACTAAATCATAGATGTCATTAAAGTCGCGTCCTCGAACAACCATCTTTTGATAGACCGAGAAGAAATGTTTCTTTCGCCCTGTCACGGTGGCATCAATTGCATCACGCAATAGATCTTCTTTAACTGATGCAATTACCTCTTCTGTTAACTTGTCTCGAGAAGGTGATCGTTCAGCAACTAAGCGTGAAATCTCTTCAAATTTCTTTGGCTCTAAAACCTCAAAAGAAAGATCTTCAAGCTCCCACTTCATGGCATTCATTCCTAGACGATGCGCCAACGGTGCATAGATATCAAGAGTTTCCCGCGCTTTGCGCGCTGCGCTTTCTTCTGAAACGTATTTCCAGGTTCGAGCATTATGTAAACGGTCAGCTAACTTAATAACTAACACCCGAATATCCCGAGACATTGCAATAACCATCTTGCGGACAGTCTCGGCTTCAGCGGTTGGACCATAGGAAAGCTTGTCCAACTTTGTGACGCCATCAACAAGATTGGCAATTTCATCACCGAAATCGTGGCGAAGTTGGGTCGATGAGTACTGAGTATCTTCTACCGTGTCATGAAGCAAAGCGGCGATGATGGTTGCCGGGTTCAAGCCAAGGTTGGCCAGGATTTCGGCAACGGCAACTGGATGAGTTATATATGCCTCGCCAGATTTACGTAGCTGACCAGCATGGGCATCTCGAGCAACTTCATATGCCCGAGTTACCTCGGCATCATTTACCGAGGCATGGTTTTCTTTGAGAGCACTAATCAGTGGTGCTATCAAAGTATCCACAAAAAACCCTACTTACGACCTTTGCGCTTTGGTTGATTGCGTGGACCGCGACCATTTGCCACCGCTACAGATCCTGCAGCAACAGTTGAAGTTGATGAAGAGCTAGAACCGCGCGCCTCTACTCGCTTTGCAAGTGCCTGCATTGCTGGCTCCTTCTCGCGAAGTTGAGCCAAAACTGCAGGTGCAATAAAGAGTGATGAGTAAGTACCGACGATCAAACCAATAAACAATGACAGCGATAGATCCTTAAGCGTTCCAGCACCAAGTAGTCCAGCTCCAACAAACAAAATTGCTGCAACTGGAAGGATCGCGACTATAGAAGTATTGGCTGAACGAACAATTGTCTGGTTAACCGCAAGATTTACTGCTTGTGAATAAGTCTTGGTTGACACTGCAGAAATAGCCTTCGTGTTGTCTCGAACCCTATCGAAGACCACCACCGTGTCATACAACGAATAACCCAAAATTGTTAAGAAGCCGATAATGGTTGCCGGCGTTACATCAAATCCAACAAGCGCGTAAATACCCACTGTAATGAAAACGTCGTGGATAACCGCAACGATTGCAGAGACTGCCATCTTCGGTTCAAGCGCCATCGCCAGGTAAATCATGACAACTAACAAGAAACCAAATAATCCATAGAGTGCTTTACGTGTGATCTCTTTACCCCATGAAGGACCGATGATCTGAACATCGATTGTCGAAGCATTTACCGAAAACTTTGCAGCTAGTGCATCTTGAACCGCATTGTTGACTGCAGGCTCTAGTGCTTGTGTTTGCACTCGTACCTTGTCATTGCCAACAAGCTGCACAATCGCTTCGCCAGGAACTCCGGCTTCTGCCGCAGCTTCTCGTGCCTGAGCAATTGAAGGGTTAGGAGTATTTACTGTAAATGAAGAGCCACCCTTGAATTCAATTCCGAGAGACAAGCCTTGAATTGCTAACGCTCCGATAGACAAAAGCACGAAGAATCCAGAAAGGCCATACCAACGACGGCGATTGCCAATGAAATTTATAGATGTTTCTCCACGATAGAGACGACCACCCAGACCTGAGAACTTTGACACTTTATGCCTCCTTCGCAATTACTAGACCCAGACTCTTAGGTGAGAAACCTGAGAGTGGATGACCTGAGTTGAAGAACTTGCTTCGAGAAATCAAGACAAGTGCTGGCTTCGTGAACAAGAAGATAATGATCAAGTCGATGATTGTTGTAAGTCCCAAAGTAAATGCGAAACCACGAACTCCACCAACAGAGAAGATGTAGAGAAGTACTGCTGCAATCAAAGACACAAAGTCTGCGATCAAGATTGTGCGACGCGCACGTACCCAGCCAGTTTCGGCCGCGGTTCGCAAGGATCGACCTTCTCGCATCTCATCCTTCACGCGTTCAAAGTAGACAATAAACGAGTCTGCCGTGACACCGATCGCGGTAATTGCACCGGCGATACCAGCCAGAGTCAATGTGAATCCGATCCACTGACCCATAAGCAAGATCAGCGTGTACAGCATGACTGCCGCAACTGCCAATGAGCCCACAGTTACCAGACCTAAAGCTCGGTAATACAAGAGTGTGAAAACAACTACCAGCAACATACCCAAACCTGCGGCCAGTACACCAGCGTTAAGTTGATCTGCTCCAAGAGTTGGAGAAACTTGCTGAATTTCGCCGCGATCAAAAGCAAGCGGCAATGCACCGTACTTCAAAACATTAGCGAGATCTTGTGCCTCTAGTTGCGTGAAACTTCCGGTGATTTGAGCATTTCCTGAAGGAATAGCTTCGGTGATTCTTGGTGAAGAAACAACCAGACCGTCAAGAACAATAGCAACTTGATTTGTTGGCTCAGGCAACGATGTAACTCGCGCAGTTAAAGCACCAAAGGCCGAAGTACCTTCGTTGTCAAAAGTAAGGCTTACAAACCAAGCACTTCCTGCTTGCGGATCCAAACCAGCAGACGCCTTTGAAATCTGACGTCCCAAAACTTCTGCAGGTGCCAAAATGTATTTAGTTCCTCCTGCGCGATCACATGCAACCAAAACTGCCGTCGCATCATCCGCACCAGTTCCCTGAAGATTTTCTGGCTTGGTGCAATCAAGGGCAGCAAACTTTGCATTTACTTCTGCGCTCACACCAGCAGCTGGTGTTGCTGCAGCATCGGCAGTTGCTGGAACTCCGGCACCAGATGCAAGCACCTGACGGAATCGAAGTTCAGCGGTCTGACCTACCAAATCAACAACTCGTCGGCCAGTGTCACCTGGTACCGAAATTACAATTTGACGGTTCGTTCCGCTGCCTTGCGCAGTTACCTCTGATTCGACAACACCCAATGAGTCAACACGTTGACGGATGATTGAAACCGCCTGATCGATTGCCTCGCTTGTGACGCTTCCCTCTTCACCCGGAGCGATACGAGGTTGCAGAGTGACTGATGTTCCGCCACGTAGATCCAAACCTAGCTGCAGACTCTTGGAATCTTGAAGGAAAACTAGGCTCACCATTGATACGAGGATGAGGCCAAGAATTGCCAAAGTACGTCCAGGACGTGAGCTGGTCTTCATTGGTTTAGTTGTTGTAGACATAGGCGCAGAGTCTAGAGGTCAGATGCGGGTAAGTCGAAAAGAGTGGAGATTTCCGCAGGTGGTGTTCGTCCTATATGACGCCAACCCTGAGCGGTGGCCACCCGTCCACGCGGAGTTCTGGCCATAAAGCCATTGCGAACTAAAAATGGCTCGGCAACTGACTCTACGGTTTCAGTCTCTTCGCCAACAGCAATTGCCAATGTGGAAAGTCCTACTGGACCGCCGTTGAATCGCTCAATCAAGGCAACTAAAACAGCGCGATCCAATCGATCAAGACCGAGCTGATCGACTTCATACATCTCTAAGGCCGCCATCGCTTGGCTCAAGGAAATAGTCGAAGAGCCCTGAACTTGTGCGTAATCTCGAACTCGACGCAATAGTCGATTAGCAATTCGAGGCGTCCCCCGAGATCTTCCTGCAACTTCTACAACTGCATCTTTATCAATTGAAATCTTCAATAGTTCGGCGCTTCGAGAAATTACATGCGCGATATCGCTTTCTTCATAAAAATCTAAATGTGCAGTAAAACCAAAGCGGTCACGAAGTGGACTTGGCAACAAACCAGCCCTAGTAGTTGCGCCCACCAAAGTGAAATGTGGAAGTTGCAAAGGAATAGCGGTTGCACCTGGACCTTTTCCAACAATGACATCTACCCGAAAATCTTCCATAGCCAGATACAGCAATTCTTCGGCCGGACGAGGCAATCTATGAATCTCATCGAGGAAAAGAATTTCACCTTCAACCAAAGAAGAAAGAATCGCAGCTAAGTCACCTGCATGGGTAATGGCTGGACCACTAGTTATACGAATCGGAGCATTCATCTCGCTGGCAAGAATCAACGCAAGAGTAGTTTTTCCCAAACCTGGTGGACCCGAAAGTAAAATGTGATCGGCAGGAGAATTACGGTTACGAGCTGCGGTTAGCAAAACATCAATTTGTTCACGTACCCGATGTTGTCCGATGAAATCAGACAAAGACTTAGGTCGAAGCGCATGTTCCAGCGCAGACTCTTCGCTCTTTATCTGAGGCGTTACTAAGCGATCATCAGCCACGAGAACTCTTTCCACTTGCAAGTGTGCGTTTGAGTAACTCACCTAATTCAACACCAGCGGGATCGATTCCATCACCTTGTAGATCGGTGACGACTACAGAAATTGCGTTGTCGGATTCTTTTGGCGAAAACCCAAGTGAAACCAAAGCGCTGGATAACTGCTCTCGCCATGCTGGTTGATGCCCTTTGTACAGCTGGGCATGCGAAAGATCACTCAACTTACCTTTGAGTTCCAGAATCATTCTTTGTGCGCCTTTTCGACCAATTCCTGGAACCTTTTCAATCGCGCCGATATCTTCTTGCGCTATGGCCCGACTCAAATCCTCTGGAGTAAGTGCGCCAAGAATAGAAAGGGCAACCTTTGGGCCAATACCCGACACTGTTTGTACTAACTCAAACAAACTGCGCGATTCCTCATTAACGAAACCGAAAAGAGTGAGTGAGTCTTCACGAACGACTAGTGAGGTAAACAGTTGTATCTGTGAGCCTAGTGAAACTTGAGTCGTAGTTGCCGGTGTAACCAAAACACTAAGACCAAATCCGCCAACTTCAACGACCAATCGATCGCTGTGAATCGAACGCACAGTTCCGCTGAGTAAAGAGATCATCGGCTTCTCAACTTCTTGATGCGCGATTGTTCTGCCGCCACAGCTTGTGCCAATCGAGTAGTCCCGCCGCCTCGCCAGATATTACAAATCGCAAGTGCCAGGGCATCAGTTGCATCAACCGGTTTTGGAATTGAATCCAAATTAAGAACTTTCTGGACCATCATGGCAACTTGAGCTTTATTGGCGCGACCATTACCTGTAACCGATGCCTTTACTTCAGATGGCGTATGCATCATCACCGGAATACCGGCCTTAGCCGCTAGTAGTAATGCAACCCCGGCAGCTTGTCCTGTTCCCATGACAGTTCGAACATTGTGCTGAGAAAAAACTCTCTCAACGGCAACAACATCTGGTTTCCATAGATTTAGCCACTGAGATAACTGTTGATCCAAATCCAAAAGCCGCTGTTCCAAAGGTGCATCGACTGGAGTCAGGATTACACCTACTTCAACAAGTGACAAGGGTGAACCCACGGCACCATCAATAATGCCCACGCCGCAACGAGTTAAACCTGGGTCAACACCCAAAACTCTCATTGCCGACCTCTTGCTTTCTCTGCTTTCCCAGTGTGCCAAAGTTAAAGCCTAAGGTGATTGCTCCAGGCTCTATTCGAGGCTCGCCATAACTTCGTCAGAAACATCAAAATTACTATAAACATTCTGCACATCATCAAGTTCTTCGATCGCATCGATTAACTCAAAAACCTTCTTCGCTCCATCTGCATCCAGTGGAATAGACATTGAAGGAAGGAATGAAGAATCAGCTGATTCGTAATCAATGCCCGCGCTCTGCAAGGCGGTACGAACAGGTACTAAATCAACAGGTTCACTGACGATTTCAAAGGCTTCACCAAGATCGTTAACTTCTTCAGCGCCAGCTTCAAGGACTGCTTCTAGAATTGAATCCTCAGTCAGCGTTCCATCCTTCTTGACGATAACAACCCCTTTGCGATTAAACAGATATGAAACAGATCCAAGATCTGCCATCGAACCGCCGTTTCGAGTGACCGCGACTTTAACTTCAGAAGCCGAACGATTTCGATTGTCGGACAAACATTCGATCATGATGGCGACACCGTTTGGACCATAACCCTCGTACATGATGGTGATCCAGTCTTTCGCGCCAGCTTCTAGTCCTGCGCCACGCTTGATTGCTCGATCGATGTTGTCAGCTGGCATCGAGGATTTCTTAGCTTTGGCGACGGCATCAAACAAGGTCGGATTGCCATCCATATCGGCGCCACCATTTCGCGCAGCAACTTCAATGGCACGAATTTGCTTTGCAAAAACTTTTGCACGACGACTATCGATAATCGCCTTCTTATGCTTAGTCGTAGCCCACTTGGAATGGCCTGACATCACTTCACCTCACCTATTTAAAGTCCAAACTTATAATTATTAGGTTACTTTACCTTCTGAAGTGCTGGGCGGGCTACTTGCTCAATGAAATACCGATGTATTCGATTATCGCCGGTAATTTCAGGGTGGAAAGATGTTGCTAAAGCCGTTTTGGAGCGAACGGCAACTGGGTGCGTATCAACAGTTGCAAGAACCTGAACTGAGTCAGATACCTTTTCAACCCAAGGCGCTCGAATGAAGACTGCGCGGATTAGTTCATCTGATCCATCATCAAATGAGATATCTGATTCGAAGGAATCTACTTGTCGGCCGAAAGCATTTCTTCGCACCGTGATGTCTAAACCACCAAAGCTTTTTTGACCCTCTTTTGCATCAAGAATTTGATCTGCTAATAAAATCATTCCAGCACAGGAACCATAGACCGGCATTCCGTTGCTTATCTTGTTCTTAATGAGATCGAAGATGCCAAAAACTTCTGCTAACTGAGCGATAGTTGTTGATTCTCCCCCGGGTAAAACCAAAGCATCAATGCTTTCAATCTCACTTGCACGTCGAACGCCGATCGCCTCTACTTCACAAGAACGTAAAGCCGCGATGTGTTCACGTACATCACCTTGTAGAGCTAATACGCCAACCTTCATTGAACGTGAAATTACCAGCCACGTTCTGAAAGGCGGTGTGGAGCTGGTAGATCAGCAACATTGATACCAACCATTGCTTCACCAAGACCACGAGATGCATCAGCAACAACCTTTGGATCATCCCAGAAAGTTGTCGCCTTAACGCATGCAGCGGCGCGTTGTGCTGGGTTTCCAGATTTGAAAATTCCTGAACCGATGAAGACACCATCTGCGCCCATACTCATCATCAACGCAGCATCGGCTGGAGTTGCAATACCTCCGGCTGTGAAAAGAACTACTGGAAGTTTTCCAGTTTGCGCAACTTCCTTCACCAAGTCATATGGAGCTTGAAGTTCTTTAGCTGCAACATAAAGCTCATCCTCGCGAAGTGATGAAAGTCGACGAATTTCGCCACCGATCATTCGCATGTGTTGCATTGCATTTGAAACATCACCAGTACCGGCCTCGCCCTTAGAGCGGATCATTGCTGCGCCCTCATTAATGCGGCGAAGTGCTTCGCCCAAGTTAGTCGCACCACACACAAATGGAACTGTGAAATCAAACTTATCAATATGGTTTACATAGTCGGCCGGAGTCAAAACTTCTGACTCATCGATGTAATCAACACCAAGTGATTCAAGCACTCGAGCCTCGACGAAATGTCCAATACGAGCCTTTGCCATAACGGGAATTGAAACCGCTGCCTGGATTTTCTCGATCATGTCAGGATCAGACATACGAGCTACGCCACCTTGAGCACGGATATCTGCAGGCACGCGCTCCAGCGCCATAACTGCAACTGCGCCAGCATCTTCAGCAATCTTTGCTTGTTCGGCGTTTACGACATCCATGATGACGCCGCCCTTGAGCATCTCCGCCATGCCGCGCTTTACGCGACCGGTGCCAGTTACTTCAGCCATGATTTAGTACTCCGCTTCAATCGAAAGATAGAGCCCAATCCTACTTCGTCTTTTCAATATCGCGAGACGTAAATTCAGGCTCGCGGTCAGTCAAAGCGACCCAAACTTGGCCCCGATCAAAGTTCATGACGGTGCCATCACTAAAAGAATAGGTCGTCCCTGAATTGGCGGTGGGCCTATTCCACGTCGTAACAAAGCGTTCTCCATTGCGAAGTACATAGGCCTTACCTGTACCTACGGTCTCGGACAATGGTGTGACTCCACCAAATTTGTCGCCATAATCTGAAGGCGAAATTTTCACCATTTGAATAACAAAGGTTGTAGGTCCAAGGACAACGCCACTTTCAGCAAGATTCAATTTCTCATTATGCGAAAGCAACCAGCGGGATTCTTCATCTGACCATTCTGCAGAATACGTTGCCGCTGGCCATCTCACTTGAACCTTTTGAGTTGGAGTTCCACCTTGTTGCAGTTCTCCGAAAACAAAACCAACACTCTTTGCCGAATCAACTTCCAGATTATCGTCAATAACTTTCTGCATCAACAAATCTGCTCTAAGTACCATCGCAAAAGGTTGATTGCGTGCTGGGTCAGTTGTATAGATCGTCGGGCTTTGCCGTTGTGCACCTAAATCTTGAAGATTTGCTGCAGCTATCACCGGAAGAAGTTTGCGCTGCGCCCCACTGTAGGCAAAAGCGACTCGACCAAACTGACTCAAGATATCGATATCAGATATTCGTGCACTGCGAACGGGTCCGACTCTTTGTGGGATAACGGTCGAAAAAATCGCGGCCAATCTAGTGAGGCCGCCCTCTACTTGCTCAATGTAAACAATTTCGGCATCTTCTAAACCAATTTGTGGATGCGCTGCATTCGTATCATCAATTTTTACTGCAAGTACTTGACCGTCAACGCCTTCGCGTCCGCTCAGAACGCTTGTAGCTTTCTTATCAGGCAATAAATCAGAAACCGCCGCGCACCCCGCTAGGGCTAACGAACTAGCCACAATCAAAACAAAGAATCGCTTAGAGAACATCAGATTCAAACTCGTATGTGATGGGCTGCGGAGCTGTTCCCGCAAGACGGAAAAGTCGAACAATCAACTTGCTTCTGACCATGTTGGTTCGAGCTACTGCATCTGTATGGATCGCTATTGCGACTCTAATTTTGTCGGTCAAGCCAGATAACTCTGCTAGTAGCGCGCTGTCTGCTGCGGTTGCTAAATGTTGAGAATCTTCAAGAAGTAGACCAAGTGCACCCGATAATCCACTTTCAGCTTGTGAACGGCTCTGAATGTTTGCATCACGCGCTTGGTATGCCGCCGCAGTTAACAACATTGAAGAAGCAGGATCGGCGATATCACTATGCGCAATTTCCAAAGCAACCGCAGCTCTCTTCTGCAGCAGCACATCTAGATTCGCCCAACTTGTTTCAACTCTGTGATGCAATCTGTCCAAGCGAGTTGCAGTAAATGACAGGTACCACAAAACAAGAATCACAAGAAGCGCCGAAACTAACCACCGAGTCATTGCTTCTCCTCTTTACCCAAGAATCTATTCCACGGCCGGGTATCAGATGCCAATCGAACTTTCGGGCTGCCCACAATGGACATTTCATAGACGGAGTAAATTTGTTCGGCAACGACAGTCCAATCAAACAACTGTGCTCGTTCTTTACCTCGAGACGACAATTCTTTCCTTTTATTCTCATCTCGCAAAAGATCAATGACCACTTTTGCAAGTTCGGTCGCACTCTCTGATTCAAATAATGCACCGTATTCGCCCTGGCCCAACAAATCATCGAAGGCAGGAATATCACTTGCTACGACACAAGCTCCGCCCGCCAATGCTTCTGCCAAAATTATTCCGAATGATTCACCCCCTGTATTTGGGGCTACATACACCGCAACGGATGACATGAAGTCTGCTTTTTCTGCTTCGGTTATCTTTCCCAAGAATTCAAATCGCTGTCGCAATTGTGGATCAATATTTTCGATAACTTCTTCAGGATCTCCTGGACCAGCTACCAAAACTCTTACATCTGATGCGAATCGAGAAATGACAGGGAGCGCATCAACAAGAATGCTGAGGCCTTTTCGGGGTTCTTCGAATCTGCCAATGAAACCAATCGTGTTTCCCGACCATTTCTGGATACTTTTACCTTCTGAGTAGCGATTGACATAAATTCCATTTGGAATAATTACCGCGTCGGTATCCAGGTGGTCTGTAAGTGTTAAGCGCGCAGCTTCGGAAACAGCGATACGGGCTGATAATTTCTCAATTGCTGGTTCAAGAATCGGACCGATTGCAAAGATAATTTTCTGACGTTTTGCGGCTGCGTGAAAGGTTCCAACCATTGGTCCATCAGCGGCCCAACATGCCAACAGTGAAATAGAAGGAATCGCTGGCTCGTGCAGATGCAGCAGATCGAAATCCCCTTGAGAAATCCATTGTCGAACTCGGGCAAACGCCACTGGACCAAACAAAACTCTGGCTACCGCCCCGTTGTAGGGAATAGAAATTGGTTTGCCGGCATTAACAACGTAATCAGGAAGTTTTGTTTCATCAATTGCTGGCGCAAGCACTGAAACGTTGTGACCCGCAGCAATTAAGAACTCTGCTAAATCGCGAATATGATTTTGCACCCCACCTGGTGTATCCCAGCTATAGGGGCAAACGATTCCAATCTTGAGTGAACGATTAAGCACTATGGACGTTCCTTGAAATCGCCATCAATCCAAATGCGTTGCAACATATGCCAGTCTTCGGGACTTTCCGAGATTCCATCCTCAAAATACTGAGCTGTCATCTGAACAATCTCTTTTACTTTACTGCTTTCATCTCCCGAACTTGGCACCATGATATTTCGAAATTCAATGTGTACTCCGCTTTCTGTGTACGAAACAAAAGCGGTAATAAGTGGGGCTTTGGTTCGCAAAGCAAGCAATGCGGGACCTGCCGGCATGCGAGCCTTGCCACCGAAGAATTCAACCTCGATGCCAGATCGAGAAAGATCCCTGTCTGATACCAACGCCACTAAAGCGCCTTCGTTAAGTCTTTCTTCCAAAGTGTTGAGCACCCGCCCATCTAGCGGCAAAACCTCCATACCCATCGCTTGTCGGTATGCAAGAAATTTCAAGAACAACTTCTCTGGCTTTAAACGTTCTGCAACGGTCACGAGGCGAATGCCTTTTGCGCAGAAATACGCACCAGCATGATCCCAATTTCCTGCATGAGGAACCGCAACTATGACCCCTGTTTTGGCTGCAATCGCATCGATCAGTAAATGCTCATTAGTTACCGTTACAGTCTCCAGAATTCTTTTCTTGCTCCAGTCCGGCAATCGAAATGTGTCACACCAATATCGCATGTACGAACGCATGGCCTCGATCACCAACAAATCCAAATCCAAACTCGTCATGCCAGGTTGAGTTCTCGATAAATTAGAGCGCAATCTTTGAACACTCTTTCCGTTGCGCTTTACTAGAAAATCAGAAACCGAATATGCCAACTTGTATGCAGTGCTTTCGGGTAACCACCTGACAACTCGCCAGCCAGCGAAATAAAGATACGCCGACAAATTATCTTTCATTTTTACTTGCTCGCTTTACGATCAGCATTCGTTGCACAACTGTGAATGATCCAAGAATCGCCAGTAACCACATTCCGACTGCTAGAACATAGGGAACACCTAGTCCATCAAAGCCGATTGCAGCTAAGGAAATAATCAATCGTTCTGTTCGTTCTGCGATTCCTCCAGAACAAGCTATCCCGAAACTTTCCGCTTTGGCTCTGATATACGGCACTAGTAATCCTGTTACCAAAGTTGCCAAAGCCACATAAGCCAAGGGATCATCTTGATTAATCAAGAAAATAGTGACACCAATTAAAATCGCAGAATCGGTTATGCGATCAATTGTGGAATCCAGGAAGCCACCCCAACGGCTTGACCCCGCGCTGGATAGCCGTGCCATAGTTCCATCGAAAAGATCACTCAAAGCCAAAACACATATGGCAAGAGTCCCAATAAAGAAATCACCTTGCGGATAGAAATATAAGGAGCAGATAACGACACCTGTCGCTCCTATCCACGTTACTGCGTTAGGGGTCAAACCTCGACGCAAAGCAAAAGCTGCCACTGGGGTAATAACCCGGGTGACCGCTGGCTTCAAACGTGCACTTAACATCAAGGACCATCGTAGGCTGACCCAGTGCAAACACAAATCACCAACGGGTTAATTCATGTTTTTGGCCACCCAAGCGCCGAGCCTGAACTTGTTGCCCAATGCTTCGGCGGTGTCTTCACCCAAGAAGTTCACAGTGACAGCGACTTGGCGATATTTGCGATCAACCCATCCGCAGGTGTGGATCAAGAAACCATTTCACGATGGGCTGAGCTAGATGAATTTCAAATTCCTAGACTTGTCGTAGTTACTCATTTAGAAAAACAAGAAGCAGATTTTGATGATGCAGTGATGATTGCCAATCGTGTTTTCTCGCCAATGGCTACACCTTATTTAGTTCTGCACGATGAAGCTGGCTTACCTATCGCCCTAATTTCCTTAGCTGATTTGTCAATTGTGGATTACTCGACGAATCCTCCAACTTCTAGAATGAGCGATCCAGAGCATCAAACACTTGTTCAAGAGTTTCGAGATGAATACATAGAGTTGGTTCAAGCCACTGGTGATCAAGCTTTTGCTGCAGGTTTACTTTTTCCGGCAATTCCCTTGTGGATCGAAAAAGGAATTGGCGTCGATGTAGTTCATGAATACATCAAGGAGCTAAAGCTTTAGTCACCAGGCCGCAGCGATCTCATCTCGAGTTAATTGCAGCAACTGAGGCATTACTTTAGTTTTACCAATTATTGGCATGAAATTTGCATCACCGCTCCATCGAGGAACAACGTGTTGATGAATATGCGCCGCAACACCTGCACCTGAAATCGCGCCTTGATTCATTCCTAAGTTAAATCCTTCAGGAGCTGACACTTTTCTAATCGTCTGCATTGCATGTGCCGTCAGGGCTGATATCTCGTTACGTTCTTCATCTGTTAAATCAGTAAGGTCAGCGACGTGCCGATAAGCGCACACCAATAAATGTCCAGGATTGTATGGATAAAGATTCATGACAACGTAAGCCGTTTTCCCTCGGAAAACAATCAAGCCTTCTTCATCGTTTTTTTCGGGTATGGCACAGAATGGGCAAGCAATGTCATTCGTGTCTAGCGGTCTGTTTTCTCCGCGAAGATATTCAAGGCGATGCGGAGCCCACAATCGCGCCCAACCATCTGGCATTCCAGCACCACTTACTTCATGGCTCATTGACTACACCTGAGTTCGTTCGGCAACAACCTTTTTAATCTCAGCGATTGCATCAGCTATCGGAATTCCATTCTTCTGCTCGCCATTGCGATAGCGGAAGGAAACCGCTCCAGCCTTTTGATCTTCTTCACCGGCAATGACCATAAATGGAATCTTTTGCATCTGTGCATTACGCACCTTCTTTTGCATTCGATCATCTGATGCATCTAGCTCGGCGCGAATTCCTGCTTTACGCATGGCTTTCATTACATCGCCTAAATAATCAGAGAACGTATCAGCAACGGGGATTCCAATTGCTTGAACTGGTGCCAACCATGGAGGAAATGCTCCGCTGTAGTGCTCGGTAAGAACTCCGAAGAAACGTTCGATCGATCCAAACAAAGCTCTATGAATCATCACTGGTCGTTGACGTGTGCCATCTGTAGCTGAATACTCAAGTTCAAATCGTTGCGGCAATTGGAAATCCACTTGAATCGTTGACATCTGCCAAGTGCGACCAATTGCATCCTTTGCTTGCACTGAAATCTTAGGACCGTAAAAAGCAGCTCCGCCTTCATCTAAAACTAACTCCAGATTTTGCGCCGTTGCAGCTTTTCGAAGCGCATCAGTAGCCTCGGCCCAATCTGCATCTTCACCGACGAACTTTTCTTCATTCTTGGTTGATAACTCGAGGTAGAACTCATTGAGTCCATAATCACGAAGCAAGTTCAAAACAAATGTTAAAAGTGAATCCAGCTCCCCCACCATTTGTTCCTTGGTGCAATAAATGTGTGCATCATCTTGAGTAAAACCGCGAGCTCGCGTAATGCCGTGCAGAACTCCCGACTTTTCATAGCGATACACAGTTCCAAATTCAAAGAGGCGCAAAGGTAGTTCGCGGTAGGAGCGACCACGTGATTTGTAAATTAAATTGTGGAAAGGGCAATTCATAGGCTTCATGTAGTACTGCTGCCCCGGCTTTTTTACTGTGCCGTCTGCATTGAGCTCTTCATCAAGAATCATCGGCGGATACATGCCATCGGCATACCACTGCAAATGACCCGAAGTTTCAAACAGTGCTGCTTTGGTTAAATGTGGTGAATATACAAACTCGTAATTCTCTTCTTCGTGTCGGATACGTGAATAATCCTCCATCGCTCGGCGAACGATTCCGCCCTTGGGATGAAATACGGCAAGACCTGAACCGATTTCCTCAGGAAAGGAGAACAAATCCAGTTCGGTACCTAAGCGGCGATGATCTCTTTTCTCCGCCTCTGCCAGAAGTTCTAGGTAAGCATTCAATTCATCTTGTGATGGCCAGGCAGTTCCATAAATTCTCTGCAGCATTGGATTCTTTTCAGATCCCCGCCAATACGCGGCAGCTGTTCGCATTAACTTGAAAGCGGGAATGTGTTTGGTAGATGGCAAATGCGGACCACGACACAGATCACTCCAGACCGGATTTCCGTCTCTACCCAAATTGTCGTAAATCGTAAGCTCAGCGCCTCCAACTTCGACCGAAGCTTCTTCTCCTGCAGGACCTTTAATTCCGATGAGTTCGCACTTGTACGGCTCGTGCGCTAATTCTTTAAGTGCATCTGCCTCGGTTGTGACGCGGCGACGAAATCTCTGTCCCTCTTTTACGATCTTGCGCATTGCACTTTCGATTTTTACCAAGTCATCCGGATTAAATGTATTGGTCGGATCGAAGTCGTAATAGAAACCATCCTTAATTGGAGGTCCAATGCCAAGGCGGGTGTTTGCATAAACCTCTTGAACTGCTTGTGCCATTACGTGTGCAGTCGAGTGACGCAGAACAGCTAAACCGTCAGGTGATGAAATCAAGACTGATTCAACGACATCGCCATCTGAAAGCTCAGTCCATAAATCTTTCAGCACACCATTGACTCGACATACGACTACATCTTTGTTGTCGGCGAAGATATGAGTCGGGCGTTGATCTGCCTCTAGCTTGAGGGCAGCGCCATCAACGGTGATCGAAATCTGGGCCATGTGGTTAGCCTACCGAAGTCCTAAGCGCCATCGCTTCAATTTCCGACCTGAAATCCGAAGATTGCTCAACTTCTCTACCGTCGATTGAGATAACCGGTTGAGCTATTCGCAAACTGCTCAATAAAAATGCTGATTGAACCTGCTCAATTTCTGACTTATCGATGCTTCTGACAGAAACGCCGCAGTACTCGATCACCAAGGCGCGCATAACGCCGGGCAAAACACCATCACTAATCGGCGGAGTAACCCATTTGTCATCTATTCGCAGCAACAGGTTAGTAACTGATCCTTCGCAAATCTTTCCTTTGTCATTGCACACAATCGCTTCATCTGCCCCTAAAGCTTTGATGGCTTCGAGGATTTCTAGCCGATAGTCGTATGGGTAGCTTTTAATGGGTTGGCCTTGGACGGCGATTGCTGTGTCGTACGTTAACAACTTTGCACCCTGCTTTGCAGGTTCATAAGGAAGATGTACCGCGCTCCAGTTTCCATTCTGACCAAATGAAAGACGCAATAAACCAAACGGATATTGCTGATTGATACATAGTTGTTCAACTGCATTTCTGACCAAATCTTCTGATGGAATTCGAAAACCAAGCTGTTGGGCACTAGTGACTGCCCGACGCATGTGCCTAGACATTGCCCACGGCTTGTTTTCTACAGTCTTTATTGTTTCGAAGACTCCATGTCCGCTCAGCCAACCCTTGTCATTGCAATCACTTTCTTGGATAGGGACTAGAACACCGTTTTGGATAACCTTCATTAGATTTGCCCCGCAGCAATCTTGATTAAACGTGAAGCTTTTAATTCTGTTTCATCCCATTCGGCCTGGGACTGACTACTGAAAGTAATTCCTGCACCTGTTCCAAAATGAACTTGTTCATCCTTCCAGAAAATGCGAATCGCAACGGAAAGTTGTGCTTGATCTTCTTGTACCCAACCCAATATTCCGCAATAAGGACCTCGTGGTTTTTCATGCTCTGCAATAACTGACACCGCAGATGATTTTGGTGCTCCGCTAACGGATCCAGGAGGCGAGATTGAATCAAAAATGGTGCTCCACGAAATTCCCGGAAGCAAATCTCCTTCAACGTCAGATACCAAATGTTGTAAACCAGGGTGATCTTGACTGTAAAGAAGTCGTGAGACTTCGACAGTTCCGCTCTGGCAAATCATTCCTAAATCATTTCGCATCAGATCCACAATCATTATGTTCTCTGATTGATCTTTGACTCCAAACTCGGATGAACCCAATAGCTGCGTTCCTTTGATTGGGGATGTTTTCACTCTCGAACCTGAACGTTGTAAAAATAGTTCGGGAGACGCAGATGCGATATTGAGGTTTGGAATCTCAAGATAACTTGCCCAAGGCGCAGGATTGTTATTGAGAATTCCCGTGAACAGTCCTCGCAAATTAGCGTTTGTATCCTCAGTAGTTATTCGTCGACATGCGTTGACTTGATATACCCAGCCCTGTGCAATGAGCTCTCTAATTCTTTCCACGTATGCGATGTATTCGTGTTCATTTGGAACGCTGCGCCACTGCGACTGTATTGGGGACCAAGCGGCATCTGGAAAATCCGCGTCAACTACCGTTGCAAATTTCGCAGCGGTGAAAGCTCCTTCAAAAGTTGTAGACACCGCCCAAAAATCTCCATCGTCCAAACAGGATGGGTCATGTGAGATCTCAACAAGATCGGTTGCGAAACGTCCCCCCATCCAAAACATGGGTTGATCCTTCAGGTTTGGCACGGGATAACGCTAACCAATCCCCCTCACTTTGGCGCTTACGGCTCTCCTGCGCTAGATTTGCCCTCCTCGCGGACGTAGCGCAGTTGGTAGCGCGGAACCTTGCCAAGGTTCAGGTCGCCGGTTCGAACCCGGTCGTCCGCTCTGATACTCGCCGTTTAGATTGAACTCTCTTCGAAGAATTAAATCTAACGGCGATATTTATATGGTCGGGTGGCCGAGAGGCGAGGCAAGGGACTGCAAATCCCTCTACACGGGTTCAAATCCCGTCCCGACCTCCATTATTAGTGAAAGACTCATCGTCTACACATAACGGAGGATGTCGGCAATGTCAGCAGATGATTCAACACGACCTTGGGGTCGATATGAAGTTCTGCAGGAAAGCGCGCAACACAAAGTTAAGTGCATTTATGTAACGCCAGGTTTTCGTCTTTCATATCAGCGTCATGAAAAAAGAGCTGAACATTGGTTCATTGTTTCTGGTGTTGCAACGGTTGTGCTCGATGGAAATACCTTTACACGATCAGCCGGAGAAACCGTTGATATTGAAATCGGGCAACCACACCGAATCGGTAACGCTGGAACCGATGAGCTAATTTTCATTGAAGTTCAAACAGGAACCTACTTTGGCGAAGATGACATTGAGCGTATTGAGGATGACTTTTCGCGCCAATAGGCTCATGTATAGTTCTTCCACCTAAGGATCGTTGGCTCAGCGGTAGAGCACCACATTGACATTGTGGGGGTCACTGGTTCGATCCCAGTACGGTCCACTTAGTGCAAAATCCTTGATTGGGTACTTCATTACCAATCAGTACCAAAAGCTTTTC
>Ga0208855_1000156_pt1 | contig 19969 bp, 19 predicted proteins | sample LakMenEpi17May12_FD_150708 | JGI IMG/M metagenome (GOLD analysis project Ga0208855, IMG submission 150708) | Freshwater microbial communities from Lake Mendota, WI - 17MAY2012 deep hole epilimnion (SPAdes) | ecosystem: Environmental > Aquatic > Freshwater > Lentic | place: Lake Mendota, Madison...
ACTATATCTGGTGATGTAACTATTAATGGTGCATCTAATACACCATTAACTATTAGCCAAGTACAACCTTATGTAGATTTAAATGCAACCGGAGCTACAAATAAATCTGGTATTAGAATATATCCATCACTAGGATATGATGCAGAGATTGGTAACTATAGAGGAGGAGCATTATGTTTGATAGCAGATAGCTATGTAGTTGCTAAGGTTACAAAGAATGCAGGTGTAATATTCTATACATCAAGTACAGGACCAATAACTTCAGTGGGTAGTAATACTAGTGCTTCTATGGTATTCATCAATGGAGACTCAAGTAATAAAACATGGGATATTTCCATGTTTAATAATGATTGGATATTAAATGAAAGTAATGTTACTACAAGATTTAAAGTGTTGGCAGGTGGTGGCGTTTATGCAGATGCCTATTATGAATTTTCAGATAAGAGATTTAAAACACTTCTTAAAGAAAATCCTGTTATTGCTGGTATAGAAACAATAACAGCTAAGTCGTATATAAAAGAAGGAAAAGAAGAATTAGGTTATTTTGCTCAAGACTTTGAGGGGGTATTAGATAGTGCCCTACTTAAAGATAAAGATGGTATATTAAGTTTATCTTATCGTCAAATACATACAGCTAAAATAGCAGCATTAGAAAAGCGTATTGCAGAACTTGAAGCTAAATTAAAATAATAATGGCTTATAGTGATTTACAAAATAATCAAACTGTTAGCTATACTAATTTACAAAGTGGTGTAGCACAAGGAGCCTTTACTGCTAAAACTAGTATACCAACTAGTAATAGACAAGTTACTAAAGCTGAAGCTAACACATACATAAATATTAATACTTCTCTTCCTTCATATGTTGCTAAAGCATCTAATAGATTAATTACCAAACAGGACTTATCAGGTATTACTGTGGTATCTCCATATATAATGTATGGGGTGGCACAGTTATCAGGATATAAGTCAATAGATGGTGGTAATACTTTTACTCAGTTAACAGGATTGCCTTCATTTTTTTGGAATGGTATAGCTGGAGATAGTACAGGAACATATATAGCTGCTGTAGCTGGATTTGAAAATAATACAATATATGTATCTAGTGATGGTGGTTCATCTTTTACAGCTAGAACATTAAGTTTTGTAGTGGCAGGTTTTTATCCTTTTGGTGTTTCAATGTCTGCTAATGGTCAATACGTTGCTGTTTCTGGACTTTCTACAACTGCAGCTGGTAATAGAAATGCAAGAGTAGTTGCTTCATCAGATTATGGAAGTTCATTTTCTGGAGTTTATGCAGATCCAACTGGATATGAATTATATGGTGCACCATCAGCAAAAGTAGCTGTATCAGGAAATGGTCAATATATAACTGCTGTTTTTGCTTATAATGTAACTCCTGGATTTCCTAATAATATTAGACCTTGGTCTTTTAGAATTTATTCAAGTAACTATGGAGCTACATGGACAAAAAGTGGTGGTAGTGAGTTTGCTGGATTTGCTGATATAGCTATAGACTATACTGGACAAAATCAGTTTATAACTTCTGATTGGCATAAACCTGGTCTTTTTGGTTCAGTAGGAGTAAAAGCATATGTTTCTAATAACTATGGTGTAAGTTGGTCTGAAAAGTTTTCAAATACAACTGCTTTTTTTGCAGGTGGTAGATCACATGTAGGTTTTATTTCTGCTACAATAACAGATGATGGTAAAACCATGGTGGGTGCAACTAATGAAAATGATTGGGTATTTAATGGTGAGCCAGGATTACCACCTTTAGTAATTACTTCTTCTAATTATGGAACTAACTTTACATTAACAGAAGGTTATACTGGTAATAAGGGTATAGCTGGCGGTAATGCTGTTACTACAGGTATTACAAATAACTATATAGCAATGATGTTATATGGAATAGGACAGTTTAATTATAGTAATAATGGTGGTATAATTTTTATACCGAAAGCTACTACTACTTATTATTGGAATCAAATATATAGAAAAGCTTATGTCTATTCAGCTCCACCACCTCCTTGTCTTGGTGCAAACTGGGTAGCTTCTGGATCTTATTATTATACATGTAGTGCAGGATCTGTAACATCAACTATAGTTTATATAGATGATAGATCTTGTTCAAGTACATATAATCAATATAAGTTAAATGATATAGTTTATGTAACTAGTCCAGCTAATGCTTCTCCAAGTACTACTCAAACTTGGGTAGATACAGAAGTTACTAGATGTGAAAGTTGTGTAAATCAAAAAGAACAAGTACAAACTAATGTATGTGCTACAGGATATAATACTACAAGATGGGTTGCAGGTGGATCAGCTTGTAGCACTGCAGCAGACTGGACACTATTATTTTTTAGTTACACTTGTAGTGGATGTAATAAGTATTATAACGAAATAGATTTAAATACTTGTTCTTCCACTTATAACCAAATAAGAATAAGTTCTGTACTATCTGAATCAAATAGTACTTATTGTGGAGGATGCTGTGGTCAATCAACCACTCAAGTGTGGACAGCTACTGGTGAGGGAAGATGTCTTGATTGTGTAAGTCAAATAGAACAACAACAAACTAACTCATGTGCTTCTGGTTATACCACTTTACGTTGGGTGAGTGGAGGTTCAAATTGTAGTGCATGTTGTGGTCAGTCTACAGCTGCTGATTGGACTTTATTATTTGGTAGTTATACTTGTTCAGGTTGTGATAAATATTATGATGAAATAGATCTAAATACTTGTTCACCAACTTATAATGAAATAAGAATTAGTGCTACCTTAGCAGAATCAAATAGTACTTACTGTGGTGGTACTTGTGGTCAAAACACAAGTCCTGATTGGACTATACTATTTGGAAGCTACGGATGCTCTGGTTGTGACAAGTATTACATGGAAATAGACTTAAATGAAAACTCTGCTACATATAATCAAACAAGAGTGAGCGGTTCATTAGTTGAAGCTAATAGTAGTTACTGCTGTACTCCTCCTCCTACTTGTTTACAGTATTATGTAACTGATTATGGTTGGGTATATTATACAGATTGTTTAGGTCATTTCTATTCTGAATATTTGTATCCATTTGATACTTTCTGTGCAACAAGTGTAAGTGGCGGTATGGTTTATACAGAATCATTTTGTAGTGGTTATGAAACTCCACAATAATAAATATAAAAATAAAATAATATGAACACGTATTACAAATTCAGAGTGAGTCATTTTAAACTAGATGATGAACTAAAAACAATAGAACAAGTTAATGATGCTGTAGATTCTAAATCAGTAAGTTATATTGGTTCTCCTGTAACATATGACAGTATGATGGCTATTACCAACAGAGATGGTTGGGAAGTTATTACAGAAGAGCAATATACTGCTAAAAGAATAGAAGTATTAGGTATACTAAGTTCTATGTAATATAATATTAAAAATAATTAATACCTTTATAATATGGCTTTACAATCATCAGGTGCTATAAGCATCAGTGAAATAAATGCAGAAGTTACTGCTATAAATAGTAACAGCTTAACAGATCTTAGTACATCTGTTGGTAAAACAGCTCCTCATGCTATGAGTGAGTTCTATGGATACGGTAGTGCTGTTACAGTTAATATTAATGCTTTTGTTCCAAGTAATATGGGTTGCTATAATAACTATACATTTGCTGCGGCAACTGAAAGTTCAGTAGCTGTAAATACAAATTTAGGTGTCAATGTCTATTGGTATGGTGATCTAGGTGGCTATGTAGCAGGATATTTTACTATAAACTCTGGAAATTATTGTGGAAGTGTTGGTATATATACAGGTAGTGGTATAAATTGTGTCGGTGAATATATTTCAAATATTTATTGGGACATAACACCATCAAGTAGTGGAGGCCAAAACTATTTTCCTTTTAATTATTATACTGATTTGTATCCTTGTTAATTAATAAAAAATAAAATATGATAACTTATAAACTAAGACCTGATTCAATTCCAGTTAGAATTGATACTGACGCTAAGACCATTACTAACGTAGTAAACAAACCTGATCAAAAAATATTGGGTTTTATGACTAATGAAGAGTATTATACAAACTATGTATCCGGTACTGAATCTTGGCCTTCTATTACAGAAGAAGAGTTCAATACAGCTAAAGCAGCAGTAGTAGCAGCCCTATCTGTTATCTAGTAATTAACAGGTGTGGAAAACTATTTTGGTTATATAATTGCATCTATGTATATTTGTAACAGATTAATCTAAAATTTAAAAACACATGGAAAAAATTTCTTTGAAACTGTTTGAGTTCTACAATCTAGATGCAGAGCTTAACGGTTTAACAAACCAGCAAACTGGTGAAAAAATTGCTTCTGGTCTTATCCAGGAGAAACTATCTTTAGTTACTAAGTACTGGTTAACAGACTTAGGTAAGAAAGTAGCTGCTGAAAAAGCTGCTGTAGAGGAACTAAAGAATGACCTTATCAAGAAGTATGGTAAGGAAGATGACAAGGGTGGTATTTCTATCCCTATGGTTATTGAAGAGCTTGACTCAGACGGTCAAGTTATTAAAGACCTAGATAAGGATGGTAACTGGTTTACCAAAAAAACTATCAACCCTGATTACCAATCTTTTGAAAAAGAGTTTAACGACTTGCTTCAAACCGAGAAGGAACTAGAGTATAAAGTGTTTACACTTGATGACTTTGAGAAGGTTGAGACATCTGAAAACTATGGAACTTTCTTTAAACTTGTAAAAGTTGAAGAAACTAAAGTGGTTCCTTTGAACTAAACCTCCTGTTTTTCTTTTTTATATTGAACCACTCCATTAATTGGGGTGGTTTTTTTGTTAATTAGCCAAAAATAATGTATATTATATTGTAGACTACTTAAAACTTAAACACAAATATTATGGCACTTAAGATTACAGCTCAGATTGGAACCGACAAAGGAATCACTTCTGAGGCATATGTACGTATCGCTGATTATCAGATCTCTAAGTATGGATCTGCTAACTTTAGACTTGAATTATTTCAAAGTGAAGCAGATGTAGCTAGTCCAGGTGCTCCTGGAATTTACCCAGGTATGGGCGGTGGTATTGCTCGTAATCAACAAATTGGTGAAAGTTTGTATGTAGCTATGACTAAGCAAGTTGAAGAGGTTATTACTGTTAAGCGTATGGTTTCAGTAGAAACTACAGAAGAAGTTAGTGTGCCGGCAGCTACAGCAGGCGGTGAACCAACTACTCAAACTGTTACAAGAAACATTATGCAAGAGCAAGATGTAGAAGAAACAATCACTAAGACTGTTCCTGACTTGTCTTCTGCAGAAGGTATTGATGTATTTGAGTTTGGGTATGCCCATTTAAAGACAAAACTAGAAGGTCTGTTTGGTGCAGACAACGTGGTTGATTGTTAATAACTCATTGATATATAATTAATTATGTTACCTACGAAATCTAATACTGCTGATCAGGGTTGTTCCCCCGTATCTTCTAACTGTGTCATATGGCAAGGTCCAGACTTGTCATGTATTAACCTCTGCAATGGTGACACGATATCTAGTGTAGTACACAAGGTAGCAACGGATCTTTGTGCAATTAAGACATCTTTTGATTTAACATCTTTGGACTTAACTTGTCTTGTATCTTTTTGCAATTCCGTAAACCCAGCTCCAACTACTAAGACCCTATCAGCGGTATTGGATTTCATTATTAAGAAAGTTTGTTGTTTAAATACAACCATTCAAAACTTACCAGCTGGAGGTGCATCAGCATATACAGAACCTAATATTGCACTACCTACGTGTCTTCAATATACAGATCCAGGTACAGGTCAAACTGTTGCTGTTCTTCAACATAGTGCTTATACATTAAGACTTGCTAATCAGCATTGTACTCTTAAAGCAACTGTAGATAGTCATACTACTACTCTTGCTACTTATAATACAAGAATCACAGCTCTTGAAAGTTCTGTTGGTTATGTGCCTCCAACCGTAACGCCTAACTGTTTATTGACTCCAGGAACTCCTGTAGCAATGCACACTTTGTTAGACGAGGTTGAATCTCAATTCTGTTTACTAAGAACTGTATTAGGAACTAACCAAGTTCTTACAGCTGGTATTGCTCAACAGTGTCAAAATCTTGGAGCTGCTCCAGCATTAAGTAGTTCTGGTACAATTAGTTCTTTAACTGGTTGGAACGTTACATCAAGTACTGTTGGTTCAGCAATTCAAAATCTTTGGGTTGTCTTATGTGATATGCGTCAAACTATTTATGATCTTAAAGTTGCTGGTGGTCAAACAGATTGTTCTTCTTTCTTACTTGGATTTACCGCTGCTGCAAATGAAGCTCGTACTCAAGTTACAGTGTTCTTTAATGGTGGCGGTACAGTAATTCCTGCAGGCTTTGCTAACTGTACAGCTCAAGGATCTAAGATTACTATTAAAGATACTTCAGGTAAAGTTTATACAGACTACGTAAATCTTTTAACAGCTGTTACAGATACAGATGGTATTACATATACTGTTACTGGTGCTGCTCTTAATGCTTCTCAGGCTTACACAATAACAGTGGAAGGATGTCTTAGCAAGAGTGGTAGCTCATGTTCTAAGACAGCTGATTTTGTAGTGTCTGTACCTTGTCCAATTATTTCATCAGTAACTGCAACATTAACATAGTATGAACGTAACACTAAACTGGACTCCTGGTGCAGGATCTACATCTCAGACTGTGCAATTTAAGCTTGCATCAGCTTCTACATATACTGCATTCAGTACTTTAAGTGGAACAGCTGCAACAGAAACTGTTACAGGACTTAGTGATAACGTAATTTATGATTTTAGAATTTCTACTGCTTGTAATGGTGGAACAAGTACAACAAGTCCTGTTGTACAAAAGATTAATATTATCTGTCCTACCGTAACTGTAACTGCAACATCAACAACTCTTGCCTATAGTTTTCCAGAGATTGGTGGATCAGTTGGTACTTATTCAGTAAAACTATTTAACTCAGCTGGTACATCAGAATTAGCTGCTCAAACACCTGTAGGAACTACAACTCTTTCAGGAACCTTCACTGCACTTACTGCTAGTACAGTTTATAAAATTAGAGTGGTGCCTACAGCTGGAACAATTACTAAAACTGATTGTGCTTTTGTAACTGGTACAACTTCTGCTCCTCCTGTGTGTAACGCACCTACTGGAGTAACTGCTGACTTAGCAGCTGAAGTAAATGCTAGTTAAAACTTAATATAAACATTTAATAATATAACATATGTCTTGCGGTTGTAACGATACTCCTCTACCTCTAGGTAACTGTAATGATGGTTGTGCAGATTGCTCACCAACTAACGCTACTAATTTAACACCTTGTATAGGTGGTGAAACATGTGATGAAATTATTACATCTAATTGTACCAAATTAGTTGGATCAAATTTTCCAGCATTAGGTATATTAGACGGTGATAGATTAACCACTATACTAAGTAAGTTACATAAACTTATTAATAGTAATAGTACATTTCTTACCCCAATCACTAGAGCTACTTATGTAGCTACATCTACAACAACTGTACCTATGGTTGTAAGATATTTAGGACTTGGACCTGTATATACATCAACACCTGGAGCAACTGGTACTACCACTGCTATTACTGTTGGTTCTACAGCTGGTCTTGTTGTAGGTATGACTTTAGAAGTTACTGCTGGTCTAGGAGCTTTTCCTGCTGGGGCAACTGTTGCAGCTATTACAAGTGCTACAATTTTTGCAGCTTCTGTTGCACCTTCTACAGCCTTATCTGGAGGAGCTTCAGTTATTACAGCTACTGGAACTGATCATCAAGTATTTAGTATTACAGTGACTCAAGGAACACCAAAAACATTTAAAGCATTTGTTGGCTCAGTGGTTAAAGTGAGCGGCACAGGTACAATTGTATAATTAATAATCATATGCCAGTAGCACCTTGTAATACATTAAAAACTTTAACTATAGATTATAGTACAACTAGTATAACACCTAGTGGTGGTTACACTGTTAAGTGGCGTGCCGTAGGAGACGATGTATGGCATTTAGAACCTAATAAAAGAGCTAATCCAATTGTTATATCTGGTGTTCCTTCTTGCTATCCATTAGAAGTTCAACTATTAGTTGACTGTGGTACAGGATTACAAGTTGTTGAAACATTTGGTGTACAAGGTTCAGGATCTAGTTCATGTTATGAGTTTGGTCTTCTAGACACAGCACAATATACATATACACCATGCGGTACTTCAAGTTCTGTAACTATATATAATACCAGCACTATAGGTATACAAGAAGTAAATCCAACGATATGTGCAGTAGATGGTTCAGTGAGTGGTGGTGGATATACTCGTTTGCAACAATGTTTAGGAACTCAAGCATAATTAAATGGCTAATCAACTAACTATAAACTTTACTGCAGCAGTACCAGCACCTTCTAGTGGATATCTAGTTAGGTATTGGGAAACTTCTACGCCTGGAACAGTTTTAACAACAACTGTTACAAGTAGTCCTGCTGTTATTACTGGTTTAGCTGGTTATAACTATACAGGTACAATTGAATCTGTATGTAGTTTTGGTAACTCTACAAGAGTGAATTTTACAGATGCAGTTTGTAATGTAACATTTAATGTTTCTTCTACTTCTCCAACTAACCAAGGTGGTACTAATGGTACAGCTACAATTAGTAATATTGTAGGAGGATCTGGAACATATACATACAGTTGGAATACAGTTCCAGCTCAGACAACAATTACAGCTACTGGATTAACAGCTGGTCAAACCTATGTAGCTACAGTTACTGATACGATTACTGGTTGTGTAACTACAGGAAATATTGTAATTGGTCAGACAAACTTTACGTTTGATGCTGACTACATGGTGATTACTTATCAGTTTAGTGATGGAGTAGATTTAGATACACGTACAAGAATTGTATCTATTGATGGTACAACATATCCAGATCAAAATGGTCAAGATAAGCATATTGGATTTGATCAGTATAATGCAACACCATCAAATGCAACTTATCCAGGAGAAGAAACTGTAGCTAATATGTGCGGTTTAGGTACTCAACCATTAGCAGTATGGGGTGGAGATAATAGAGGTCAAGGGTTTGAAACTGTAATGATTGACTTTACTCAACTTGGTGCAGGACAAAATCAAGTGGTGATAGACTGCCGTGCTTTATGGTGGGTGAATGTTGGTACTAATCCTGTTAATATAGGTTTTACACTTTATAAAGGTGGTTGTATGGTTAAGCAAGGTCGCAATGGTTCTCCAGCATATAGTTTTACAAATATTGGATATACGGCAACTTTAACACAAGCTTCTGCTAGTAAAGTGATTACAGCTTTTAATAATAATAGTGTAGCTACAGGATCTTCTGATTTAGAAAACCCTAATATTTATGCTGGTACATCAAGAGGTCAGCGTTTAGCTGTTATTACATATAACAGAAGTACAAACGTAGGTAATATAAATATTAATGATACAACAACTCCTGTAGTATAATGAAAGATTTAATAGACATAATAAATAATAATTTAGGTTCAGACCGTATAGTGCATGCTAAATATGAACTTAACAATAGTCATTTTAGTATTTATAAAGAACATGATGGTACTAGATGTGTAGTGATTAAAGATCATAATACTCTTAGTCCATTCTTTAACAATCTTATTGAAGCAGATACTTGGATAAATACTAATTCATAATGGCAACATTAACTGTAACTTTTCCGGCAGCAACGCCTGCCCCTTCATTGGGGTATAGGATAAAGTATTGGCCTACTAGTGATCCTACAAATATAACTACTGCTACTTCAGCTACTAATACATTTGTAGCTGCAGGAATAACAGGTACAGGATTTGCAGGCACTGTAGAAGCAATTTGTGGCGGTGGTGTTTATGGAGCACCAAGACCCTTTATAGCAACAGTTTAAAATATAAAAAAAAGTCAGTGGTTTTGTTGGTTTCCCTGACATTACAAAACCCCTGGTGTTTCTACATCGGGGGTTTCTTTTTAACATTGTTAGAAAATTGTGTATAAAATATTAAAATATTAAAAATTTTGCTATAGCTTTATATACCATATACTAAAATGCATTATATGAACCTTATCAATCAGGTGTATGGCTCCCTTAAATGGAAAAAAACAGATGACTTCTGTGCCTCTAAGTTAGGTGTTTCTTTACAAAAATACCAAGAAATCAAAAAACAAATTTCTCAAACTAAAGATCTCTTACAAACTGAACTTGACAGTAGTCTGATAGACATTGTGGGTAAAAGGATGCTTGAGTTAATAGATGATGAAACTATTAAGAATCAGTATATTTCTGATTTAGAAAATCAATTAGTAGATGCCGTCAACCAAAATAAGGAAAAGGTTGTTGAATTTAAAGAAAACTTAGAAGACGGTACAGCTGAGATTAAAGGTATAGCATTTGCTGAACCTAAAAGTCCAGAAGAGATTATTAGAATCCTTAAGATAGACACTGAGAAGTGGAAGCTTAGTTCATATTGGAACAAGCAACATAAAGACTACTGGTTGATTTCAGCCATGATTACTCAGAAGACCTTGGAAGTCAAGGACTTACTAAAAGAAACAATAGATAATTTTAATCCGTCATATAAACCCATTGCAGAGGTTTTTATAAATGACAATTATTCTGATCCCACTGTGGGGGTCTTGAGTATTCAAGATCTTCACTTTGGTAAAGAAGGTAATGATGATATAGTAAAAGAGTTTAGAGAAGCAGTATCTACGCTTGTAGTGAAGACTTATCATAGCCACAAAGTGGATAAGATGATATATGTGATTGGAGGGGACCTTCTTAACATGGATACCTTCAGTGGACTAACTACCAAGGGTACACCAGTAGACAACGACTACAGGGCTCAGGATGCTTATAACATGGCATTTGATTCTCTTTACTGGAGTATTAACTTTATTAAGCAGTTTTGTGACACTTTACATATCGTATACTTGCCAGGCAACCATGATAGATTAAGTTCCTATCACATGGCTCATGCCTTGTCTAAATGTTTTAATGGTTCTACGAATATAATCTTTGATGTGGAATATGCTGAAAGAAAAGTTATTACTTATGGTAGTAACTTTTTTGCATTTGAGCATGGGGATGTAACTAAGAAAATGACAGCTTTAGTTTATGCTACAGAATTCCCAGAACAATGGGGAACCACGTTGTATAGAACTTGTTACACAGGACACTTCCATAGTAAGAAGGTTACTGAGTTTGTAACAGACAATGAGGTTCATGGTTTTGCTATTAAGCATTTACCAAGTCTTTGTAAGTCAGATTACTGGCATTATCACAATAAATTCATTGGGGCCAAGCGTCAAGCTATTATGGAAATACATCATGGAACAAAGGGAAAGATTTCTGAATTTATATACACTGTTTAAACTTTAAAAGTTTACCTAGGAAACCTCATAGATTTTTCGTAAATTATTAATGTAGAACATTGTGACAAGAGTATTTAAAAAACCAGATCTTACAGCCCCAAGGTATAGACCCAAAAAGCTAAACTTAACTAATATAGACTCATATAGGAAATTCGTAGAAGAAAATCCAAGATATGCTAATATTACTTTAGAGAAGTTTAAAGAGGTTATATCTTTATTTAATGGTAAGATTTGGCAGACAGTTATTGATGAAAGAGATGGCGTAGAGCTACCAGAACAGTTAGGATATATCTTTATAGGATCATGTGGTCGTAAAAAGAGTAATGTGGATTTTAATAAAAGTAGAGAACACGGAGTTATTATTCAACATCAGAACTGGGATTCAGATCAATACATGGCTAAAATATTCTATACAAACTTTGAAACTAAGTATAGATTCAAGCACAATGACATGTGGAGCTTTGTTGGTATAAGAGATTTTAAAAGAACAGTTGGTAAGACCTATCCAGAAGAGTGGAAGAAGTATGTTGTGGTTGATGATCTGGTAAGAGTTAGTAAAGTGTTTAGAATACAGAAATATAAAGATTATAAGAAACAAGAAGTTGTCAAACTACTAGATGAGTATGACGAGTTTAATTTAGACTAAAATGGCTAAAAGCACAATAGGAGATATTACTTCAAGAATTAGAAGTCAGGTTAAAGCAGTGAAACAAGATTCAATGCTTACTGATCGTTTAATCTATAGTATCATTCTTAAACATTCCAAATGGTTAATGAAGCGTGAAGACTCTAAGAATAGACTTATGAGTTTTTCTGGCGTTATGCAAACTATGGACTTTGTTGAGCTTATAGAAATTGATAAAGTGGAAGCATGCTGTACAGGTTTAAAATCTGATTGTAAGATTAAACGTACTAAAGATAAGATGCCTATCTTTTTACAAGGATATTATGGACCCCTTATCCGTACTATATCTTCTATAGATGGTTCAGAAGAATTACAACCAACACTTCCTAGTGTATATTTAGGTTTATCAAAGTCTAAAAACTTTAGATTTAATAAAGCTAAGTATTATTGGTACTTAGATGACTATCTATACTTTCCTAATTTAGAATGGGATGCTATACGTATAGAAGGAATCTTTGAAGAAGATATCAGTATGTACACTTGTGCTCCTGATAGTTGTATACAGAAGATAGATTTACTATTCAATGTTCCTGATTATTTATTTGGGGAACTAGAAGCTGCTGTATTAAAAGATATTATTGCTATGTATCAGATACCTTCTGACGCATCTCCTGATAAACAAAATGTTGCTCGTTAATGAAAACAGAACCAAAATATAGAACATTTGATGAGCTTCTGAATGAGGTTAGTACAGACTTTGTTATGTATAATAATGAAGGATTGATTGAACCTGCACAGCTTATTAAAGTGGCACAACGTGTTAGTTACGATTTAGGTGTTAGAATTCACGGTACAAAAGAAAAAGTATTAGATGTAGAAAAGAAAAAGACTAAACTTCCTGATGATTTTTATATTCTTAACTATGCTTACTTATGTGGCGAGACTACCCACAGTGATTCCGTAATGCATGGTCGTCACACTGAAAATGTTATTCTTGACCCTACACATTGTAAAAATGTAAGTGGTCAAAACACATGTAATAAATGTGGGCAGGTTGACACTACATGTATATGTGAGAGAACATATAGTGTAGAATGTAAGACGGGGGAAAAGATTTATGTTCAAGTTATAGAAAAGCGTAAGTATGAAACTAGAACATATACAAGCTTTCAGAAACTTGATATATCCACTTCTACAGGAAGAAAGGATGCTTTAGATAATTCTGGTAACGGAGCCTACATAAAGAATGGTTTTGTCTATACAAACTTTGAGACAGGTAAAATATATATTTCATACCAAGGTGCATTAGAAGATGATGATGGTAACTTGTTAGTCCTTGATCATCCAATGATTAATGAGTATTATGAGTATGCTATGAAACAGCGTATTCTAGAAAACTTGTATATGAATGGAGAAGATGTGGCTCAGAAGATGAACATGGTTGAGCAAAGATTAAGAGGTGCTAGAAATAATGCTCTTAGTATTGTAAACACTCCAGACTTTGCAGAAATGAAAAAGCTATGGGAAACAAATCGTAAAGCTCAATATAATAAGTATTACGATATGTTTAAATCATCAGAAGGATATTAAAAATGAGTCTAAGTACCACGATAAAATTACCTACTTATAGCTGCAAGATTATTATAAGTGTAGTTGATAGTGTTACTATCGAAGCAGACAGAATATATAAAAGACATAAAGTAAAAGAAACATTCGGTGATGAAGCAGAAGGTGCTTTAGTTATGCCAGATTCAGATGTTTACTATTTACTAATAGGAGTAAAGTATCTAACTCATAATACAATAGCTCATGAAATATTTCATGCTGCGGTTAGAGTGACTGAAGATAGAGGAGTGGTAGATGAAGAAGCACAAGCTTGGTTAGCAGGACACTTAACTGGGGTTACATATAAATTTTTAGAAAAGAAGAAGCTTGAAATAAAACATGGCTGAACAAACACAAACACCTGGATCTAATACTACTAATACTTTTACTAAAGGTATGGTAAAGGATTTTAATGATACCTTCATTGGAGAGGGGTTGTGGACTCATGCACGCAATGCAGTTAATAACTCACATGACGGTCAGATTGGAGTTATTGGTAATGAACCTGCTAATTTATTTTGCGTACAGCTTCCTTATACTGTTATCGGATGTATTCACTTATCAGAAGATCAGTGGGCTGTATTCACAACAGATGATGTAAACTCAGAGATAGGTGTATTTGACGAGTCTGCCTGTACTTATAAAAAAGTTATAAACGATCCATGTTTAAACTTTAATCGTTCAAGTTTAATAACTGGTGCCTACCGTAAGCGTTACGATTGTGAGAGACTGGTATATTGGGATGATGCTCGTAATCCTTCTAGATTTATTGATATAGATAATCCTCCACTAAAAACTAGGAACGTTGTTGTTGATGGTTGCATCACAGAAGTTCCGTTAACTCCTATACAACTAGACTGTGAGGCTATTAGAATAGCTTCATTAGTCACTACGCCTTGTATAAACCTTGCTAAAGGTAAAGTTGGTGGTATGCTTCCTAATGGATCTTACCAGGCTGTAATAGCCTATACAATAGCAGGAGTTAAAGTGACAGACTATTTAGGTATATCTGAGGTTCAGTCATTGTTTTCACATGAGAATACAAGCTTGTCTTTAGAGATAACTATTACTAGTATTGATAAAAACTTTGATGAGTTTGAACTTGCAATACTATCTAACATTAATAATCAAAGTACAGCCAAGAAGATTGGTGTTTACTCAACTGCACAAGGAACTATTTATTTAGATAAGTGGAGTACAGAGTATGAAACTATTCCTGTAAGTCAGATAGTTGTAAGAAAAGAATCTGTTGAGAAAACAGATGCTATGTACACTGTTAATGACTATCTTATTAGAATTGGTACAACAAGTAAGTTTAAGTTTAACTATCAGCCACAAGCTAATAACATAAAAACTAACTGGGTCTCTGTACAATATCCTGCAAATTATTATTACAAAGGTGGTAATAATACAGGATATATGAGAGATGAGCAGTATGCTTTCTTTATTAGATGGATTTATAATACAGGAGATAAGTCTGAGTCTTATCATATTCCAGGTAGATTACCCTTAGCTACAGATAGAGATTCTATGGTAGGCGGTGATGCATTTGAAACTATTGGATCATCTGCTGTAAGTCGTGAGCGTTGGCAGGTAGAAAACACAGCTACCATTGATAGTGTTACAACTTCAACCCTACCTGATGGTGGTGTAATGGTGGCTACAGGTCAAATGGGATATTGGGAAAGTGAAGAAAAATATCCTGATAGAGCATTCAATATATGGGGACCATTATGTGGTAAAAAGATTAGACATCATAAGATGCCTGATAACACTATTATTGGCGGTGATGTAATTAATCACTTCTCAGCTAATGGTGCAAGTATAAATGTTTTAGGTGTTAAGTTTAATAACATAACTCATCCTTTAGATAATGCAGGTAATCCTATATTATCTATTATAGGCTACGAAATACTTAGAGGCTCAAGAGAAGGTAATAAAAGTGTTATAGCAAAAGGTATGCTTAATAACATGAGAGAGTATAATCTTCCTGGAACTACAACAGTAAAAGGATTATATCAAAACTATCCTTATAATGATTTACGCCCAGACCAGTATTTAACATCAAATAAAGATATTGCTTATAAAGGATATTCAACTGATAAAAAAGAGGACCCTTTAACTGTATATAAGAATAATACTTTTTCTTTTCATTCACCAGAGACTACTTTTAGTAATCCTTTTATGAATGTTCAAGAGCTTAAAGTGTATCAAGAAATACACGGAAAGGTTGAAGGTAAGTTTACTGAACCATTTAAACATCCAAAGTTTAAAATGGCTAATAACTTCTTGAGTACTATTACAGATGTGTTAGTAATTATTGATAGTATTAATAGATTACAATCATTATTTTCAGGACAAGGAGGAGTAAAGATTGCTGCCACTGATGACTTTCCTATTGAACTTAATTATGGAATACCAAAAAATCCAGAACCTGCTGCAGGAATTGGAGGAGCTATAGTATTTGGTATTCAATTAGCTTTAAAAATAGCTACTACTGCTGCTGTATTAGTATTAGAAAAAAGACTTGCCGATCTTAAAAAAGAGAAGCTTATTAGTATGTTCTTATACTTAGTACCAAAGAAGCAATATGCTCTGCAGTATTTATCTCATGCTTTCTATAATAACTCTACTAGAAATATAAGAGGTAATATTAGAAAAGAGATTACTGATTCTTCTTATATAAGAACTGGTGTTCATGGGTTTGGTGCAAACTATAGAGTTAATAACTTTTATAGAAACCAATATGTAATCTTAGAAACATCTACAGATCTTTTAAAGACCGGTACACAATCAGGTATAACAGATGACAGTAGACAGTTATATCATGATGCAAATGTAAATATAAACGATACGTTTGTTAGTAATACTGTTGCTTATTATGGTGCTATTAAGATTCCTATGGTGTCACAGTATGGTCAGCTAGATTCTATAAAGCAGTTACCACTATCTAGTTGTGTTGAATTTACTCAACCTGATAAAACTAAAAAGTATACTAGTGAAATATGCTTTGGCGGTGATGTTTATATTAATAGATTCACGGAGAGAAACACCATGTTTTATTTTAATACATGGTTAATGGGTGAGCCTGATGAAATAGAGTTTGACTATCGTAACCATTTTGCCACAACCTATCCTAGATATTGGGTAAACTCTAAAAGAATTGATGGAGAGCTTTTAAAAGACGTAGCTAGAGAACATAGACATTTAAATGGTAATAGCTCACAAGGAGTCAGCTTCTATGTTAAGAATAGACATTTTTATTTATTTAACTCTGGTGTACGTGACTTCTTTGTAGAAAGTGAGATTAATGTAGGCTACCGTGATCATGATGATCAGATAGAACGTAGGTTCTATGATCCATATGGGTATGCCGATATAGATATGATGTTTAGAAGTGACACTATTAAGAGTGGGGAAATATATAAGTATGACTATTCTTTAAGTGTATCTAAACTATTCAATAGTCACATATCTTGGGGAAACATCCTACCTAGAGATTACGATCCTAAAGTTGCTGAAAAGTGTTACGTATATAATCCTAACCGTGTAATATATTCTTTACCACAGTTTAGTGAATCTAAAAAGGATAACTGGAGATTATACTTAGCCAATAACTATAAAGAGTTCTTATCACCTGTAACATCTATTAAGTCAATTAATAGAACAGGTGCTTTGTTTATGATGAAGCGTCAAAGTCCTATGCAGTTTATGGGCGTAGAGGAACTTAAGCTTGACGGTACAGGAGCTAAGATTACTATTGGTGACGGAGCATTGTTTAATGATAGAGGCACTCAACAGTTACAAGCTGTAGTTAATGCAGAAGAGTCATTTGAGTATGGCTCAAACCAAAGTAGGTATGCTTCAATGAATACTTCTTATGGTGTATTTTGGGTTTCTCAAGATCAGGGTAAAGTGTTTGTATATGGTGGTGGTATTAAAGAAATTTCTAAGGATGGTTTAAAATGGTGGTTTGCTAGATATTTACCTAGTGAACTTCTTAAATCATTTCCTTCTTTTCCATTATCAGATAATCCTGTAAAAGGAGTTGGCGTACAGATGATCTTTGATAATACTAATGAGATATTGTACATCACTAAAAAGGATTACAAGCCATTATTTACAGACTTAGTTCTAGAGGGTGAAAGATTTTATCGTATAGTAAATGGAGCTAAGACTTATTATAACTTAGAGTCAGAAGCTTTTCAACCGGCATCTTTTACAATATCATATGATCCTAAGTCTCAAGTTTGGTTGTCATTCCATGATTGGATTCCAACATTCTTGTTGCCAGGTAAGGCTCATTTCATGAGTGTTAATAAAGACACTATATGGAAGCATAACATCCGTTGTGATAAATACACTAACTTCTATGGTATAGACTATCCATTTGAGATAGAGTTTGTATCTTCAACTGGTCAAAGTGTTAACTCAATGAGAAGTGTTGAATATATATTAGAAGCTTATAAGTCTCACAATAATTGTTCAGATAGGTTCCATGTATTAGATGAAAACTTTGATCAAGCTATTGTTTATAACTCAGAACAAGTATCTGGTTTACTAGAACTTGTTATAAAGAGTAAAACTAATCCTTTAGATATGCTTACATATCCACAGGTGGGAGCTCAGTCAATAAAGATTAACTTCTCTAAAGAAGAAAATAAATATAGATTTAATCAGTTTTGGGATGTGACTAAAAACCGTGGAGAGTTTACAGGCGGCAATGTTCCTATGTTTGTAACTAAACCTAATGGTTACCAATTTGATATTAACGCTCAGTATGTTAACTATCAAAAGCCAGCATTAGAACATAAGAAGTTTAGACATCATTCTAACAGAGTGTTTCTTCGTAAACTTAAAAGCAATGACGTTAAGTTCTTGTTTAAAATATCTAACTTAAAACTCTTACAATCACCTAGGTAATGAATAAGTTATTAATACATATGATGAATGCTGGTGATATAGATCACCGAATCCTTCCTGGTTTGCAGAAGATGCAAAAGGCTGGGCAGGTACGTAGGTTTACTATGCCGGCAATACAACAAGATTTTAGTAGTAATGATAATTTAGCTAACCCAATTGCGGTTAGGAAAAGAATGGAAGCTGACTTTATAACTAAACGAAATATAGATAAAAGAAATGCTCTTCAAGCTGCTCAAGATAGGCAAGGATATATTAGACAAGCAGGAGCTCCAAGATCTGCAGCTTCTAAAGCTTGGGCTATTATGACTAATCCTATGACTGCATTAAAATATAAAGTTCAAGGAAGAGATATACCTGATAATTTTGAGAGAGGAGAAAAAAACTCTTTAGATTTAGCTGCTAATATAGTTAATCCTTTTTTCTATATTAATGAAGGAAAAGAGTTTCTTAAAGGTGTCGGTAATATAGGATATAAAGCAGTTACTGATCCATTTAGTTTAAGTGGGATGGATTTTTTAAATACTGCAATGCATGGCGTAGGAGCTCTTCCTGCTGTAGGGGAAGCTGTTCAAGGAACCAACTTAGTTTCTAAAGGACTAAGAGGAGCTACTAAAGCTTATAAGGGTACAGCAGGTATGACTAGTAAGTTAGGCAGAGTAAAAAATGCAGCTAATGCTGGAGCTATTGAACTTGGTTATACACCAGGTGATATAACTGGTCACTCATATTTTAATATACCAGCTGATGAAGTGTCTAAAATGATGTCTCAAGAAATGGGATCACTACCTAAAGGAGCATTTACTTTTGATGGAAATATGAGTAAAAACTCAGCTCCATTATTTTGGACACAAGCTGCTAGATCTCCAAAAGGATTTACTGTAGTTAATCCTGGTACAACTCAAGGATTAAACTGGTCAGGTACTATGGGTAAAAGAGTTAGTAACGCTCTACCAAAAAACATAGAAAAGATTATGCCTGATGCAGCTAATTATGCAGAAGAATTAAAAAATCGTATTGATTATTTAAAGAAATTAGGAGATCCCAAATCTTTACAAAATGCTGCTCAGTTAGAAAGAGATGGTATAAGTTCTCAAATTGTAAGTGATCTTCCAAATGCTGCTATGACAGATTATAATGTTAAAAACTCTTTTACAGACTTTTTAAATAGTTATAAAACTACATTAGATAATCCTATTATTGAAGTGAATAGAAAGACAGGTTTAAACTTTCCTATGACTAAAATATTAGATGAAAATATTGGAAAGTGGACTAATAACTTTTATGAACAACCTAGTATTTATATGGTAAAAGGTAATCCTTTATCTAGAGTTCCTAAACTTATTGGTGATTATACTAAAACAAGAGCTAATAACTTTTACTTTGGAGATA
>Ga0208855_1000158_pt1 | contig 19868 bp, 17 predicted proteins | sample LakMenEpi17May12_FD_150708 | JGI IMG/M metagenome (GOLD analysis project Ga0208855, IMG submission 150708) | Freshwater microbial communities from Lake Mendota, WI - 17MAY2012 deep hole epilimnion (SPAdes) | ecosystem: Environmental > Aquatic > Freshwater > Lentic | place: Lake Mendota, Madison...
TCTAGTTAACGCTTTTTGCAAATTACTCTCTGCTGTTTTAATTATTGGGCCAACTGTGGTGGAGAGGTTATAGCCTGCGCCAACTTTAAGTGAGGTAACTGCATCTACTAACTGCTTTTTGAAGTTTGGGTTCTCATAAATGCTTTTTTCAACTATCGCCAAGGACGCAGCTGAACATTTTTGTCCGGCATGGCCAAAGGCGGATTGAACTAGATCTTTGACTGCAACATCAATATCGCAGCAGGCGGTCAATATCATCGCATTTTTTCCACTGGTTTCAGCTAAGAGATTTAACTCATTTTTCCAAGATGAAAACATCAGTGCGGTGTTATAGCCACCAGTGAGAATTACCGTATTTACATCTTGGTGAATAATTAAAGCTTTGCCAATCTCATTATCTTCTGTAGAAACAAATTGCAGCACATCCTTTGGTACACCAGCTCGCCATAATTGATTAACTAATTGCCAAGAGGTGGCAACAGTCTCAGGTGCTGATTTAAAGATAACTGAGTTTCCAGCAGCAAGTGCTGCACAAATTCCACCCGTTGGAATCGCATATGGGAAATTCCATGGCGGTACAACCACAACCACTCCAACAGGAGATGATTCTCTTTCTAGATCTAAAGAAATTGCAGAAAGTGCGTAGTAATTAGCAAAATCAATTGCCTCGGAAACCTCAGGATCTGCCTCAGCCACTGTCTTTCCGGCATCCCGCAACATAATTGCAATTGTCTCTTCCATTTCATCATGGGCAATCTGGCCAAACTCCTTTAAAACTTCAGCTCGCTTTTCTGCTCCCTTTAGATTCCACTCAGAACAAGATTTTTTGGCAACTTTAACCGCAGCATCGATATCTCCACTTTTGGCAACTGCGTACTTGTACCAAACTTCATCATTATCAGATGGATCATTGCCCTCTATTTGCGTACGGTCAAAGATTTGCTTTCCATCAATCACAATTGGTATCTCAGTCACATCTTGGCTTAAAACTCTCTTTATCTCTTTGCCAAGCTTTGAAACAAACAAATCCTTGGTTAGATCTGCATTTGGGGCATTTTCGAATTGATCTTCAACTACAAATTTAACTGTTTTATGACGAATGCTCTTGGTAGAAATGTCATGTCGCTCTGCAACACTTTGAAGAAATCTCTCTGATTGCTCAGCAAACTTGCTTGGATCAGAACCCATTTCAAATGAGGATCTTAGGTAGTTCTCTGGCGCAGTATTTTCATCCAGCCTTCGAACCAAATAGGCAACTGCGGATGCAAAATCATTTCCTCTAGTCACGGGTGCATAGAGCAGAATTCGCAAAGATCTTTTTGCAATTGCTAACGCCTCAGGATTTGCCATTCCCTCAAGCATCTCTAGATCTAACTGCTCCATTACATTCCGCTTTTTAGCAATCTCGAGTGCAAATGCGATATGAAATAGATTGTGGCTTGCTACGCCAATTCTGACCGCTTTAGCATTTTCAGGACGAAGGGCTGTATCTAACAACCTTGAATAACTAGCATCCACATCTGATTTTGATTGATACGGTGCTGCTACCCAGCCATGCAACTCTGCTTCAGCTTTTTCCATTGCAAGATTTGCACCCTTGACCAGCCTAATCTTTATTACCCCACCTGATTGCTTATTTCTGGCAACTGACCACTCAACCAACTCGGCAAAAACTTCGTGGGATTCGGGCAGATAAGCTTGTAAAACTAAACCTGCGTAAAGATTCTTAAACTCTCCTTCATCTAACACCAACTTAAACGCGTCAACCGTTAAACGAAGATCTCGAAACTCCTCCATATCCAGATTAACGAAGGTATTAGTTGCAATCGATTTTCGATAAATCTCACGCAACTTAACACTCACCCGCTCCAATGTGCCGACTCGATCAAGTGCAATAATTTGGCTGACCACTGAAGAGAGCTTTACCGATACGTAATTAACCTCATCACGCTCCATCATCCCTAGCACCCGCTCAAACCGTTCAGCTGCCTCGTTCTCACCCAATACCGCTTCACCTAAAACATTTATATTTAATCTAATTCCTTTTTTGGCTCTGCGCTTTATTTGCCTGGAAAGTTGCTTGCTTTCAGCTGGCAGAATTATTCCCTTTGACAAAAGTTTGACCTGGGTGTGAACTGCGAATAAAACAGGTTTAGGCAATAATTTTGATAGCAAAGCAATTAGTTTTAAACCAGTTGTGTTAAACAAACCAAAACCGGTAACTGTGGCATCTTTTGCCGCTTTCCTTAAGATTCGAACAGCATCCCGCGACGAAGAAATTCGCATCACTTCATCGGTAAGAGATACCGTTACAGAGATTGCTTTGGGATCTTTAAATAATCTTGTGAATCTCTTCCGACTGGCTCTGTCATATCTTTTTAGATTTGGTGCAGATTCTGCAATTAATTCTCGAGCATTCTCAACAGCAGATTTTGCTAACTGATCAATTTCAGAGTCGGTTGCAATGGTCGAGCTCATCCAGATATCAATCCTTTTAGCTTAACTAGCGTTCTAGCCATAGCTTTTGGCACCCACTTATAAGAATCATCGATCCACCATTTCCATATGGCCTTACGTCCATCCCAACTTTCAATCACAAGGCATTTATTTGCAGTCATTTCCACTATCTCATACCGCCAAACGTTATGCAGGAAATGCTGCCAGGCGATCGCTTTATTCTCTTGGTACTCAATAACTTGATTGGTAATAATGTATGGAATTCCATAGCGCATTTTCATGCCAAACTTTGCCCCCAAAAATAGACGATCTGGTCCTTTAATTTTGCCTCGAAGCATGGCAGAGCCATCCATAAGTAGATGGTTATTTGGATTAGATAAAAAATCAAAAATTTTCTTCGCCGGAGCTTCGATTTCTATCTGAACTTTGTAGAAAAGCGGAATGCCAGTATCTACTATCTCAGCTCGTTCTTTCATTATTAGTGAAGTGAGTTTGAAGGGCGCTCATACTGTAGGACTAGACCAAGTATTGAAATTATCAATGATCCAACTGCAATTAGAACCAACCACCAGCCAATCAAAAGACCTACACCAACTGCACATGCTGACAATGCAACTGGTAGCGGCCACCAAGAGTGTGGTGAGAAGAAACCAATTTCACCTGCTGAATCTGCAATCTCACCCTGCAAGTTATCTTCCGGTAAAACATTTCCCAGACGGCGAGCGGTAAACCAAAGATAAAAACCAACGATTAAAGACAAGCCACCACTTAGCAAAATTGCAGTGATACCTACTGGCTCACCACCGACCTGCCAGTAAATAATGGTCATGACAAAATAGAAAATTGCCAGACCAACAAATAAAACCCAGCTGGTTTTCATTAATGTTTTTCCTTCTGCGCCATGTGTGGATAGTGCAGATCAAAAGCTGGCCGCTCACTTCGAATTCGTGGAATGGAGGTGAAGTTATGTCGTGGTGGTGGACAAGATGTTGCCCACTCTAAAGATGAGCCATAACCCCATGGATCATCGGTATTAACCATTGGTGAATTCCGTGCTTGCCAGATATTTAGGAAGAATGGAATCATAGAGAGTGCTAGCAAGCCAGAACCTACTGTGGAAACCATATTCATAAAGGTAAAGCCATCAGATGCTAAATAATCTGCATATCGACGAGGAAAGCCTTTAATTCCAAGCCAGTGTTGAATTAAGAATGTCAGGTGGAAGCCAAAGAATAATGTCCAGAAGTGAATCTTGCCCAAGGTCTCATCCAACATTCTGCCGGTGAATTTTGGCCACCAGAAATAAAACCCTGCAAACATTGCAAATACCACAGTTCCAAACAAAACATAATGAAAGTGTGCAACTACGAAGTAGGAGGCAGAGACTGCAAAATCAAGTGGCGGACTTGCCAAAATAACACCGGTTAATCCACCAAATAAGAATGTAATTAAGAAGCCAAGTACAAACAACATTGGAGTTTCAAATGTGACAGATCCGCGCCACATCGTGCCGATCCAGTTAAAGAACTTAACTCCAGTTGGTACCGCAATCAAAAATGTCATAAAGGAGAAGAAGGGCAGAAGGACTTGTCCGCTGGCATACATATGGTGAGCCCATACCGCAACAGAAAGAGCAGCAATTGCAATGGTTGCCGCAATTAAGCCTTTGTAACCAAAGATAGGTTTGCGACTAAACACCGGCAAAATCTCAGTAGCAATACCGAAAAATGGTAGCGCCAAGATATAAACCTCAGGGTGGCCAAAAAACCAAAATAGATGTTGCCACAACATAGCTCCGCCATTTGCTGGATCAAATATATGTGAACCAAAGAGACGATCTGATTCCAAGGCTAAGAACGCTGCTGCAAGTGGTGGAAATGCAATCAATACCAAGATAGATGTTAAGAGCACATTCCAAGAGAAGATCGACATTCTAAACATCGTCATACCTGGTGCTCGCATCGTTAAAATTGTGGTCACGAAGTTAACGCCACCTAAAATTGTTCCTAAACCACCAATTGCTAAGCCCATCAACCAAAGATCTGCACCAATTCCTGGTGAGTATTGAGAGTTAGATAATGGTGCGTACGCGGTCCATCCAAATGATGCCGCTCCCCCTGGAGTGATAAATCCAATAAACGCCATGGTGCCGCCAAATAAATACAGCCAGTAAGAGAGCATGTTTAATCTTGGGAAAGCTACATCTGCTGCTCCAATTTGCAGCGGCATAATTACATTTGCAAAACCAACAAATAGTGGAGTTGCAAACATAAGCAACATAATGGTGCCGTGCATAGTAAAGATTTGGTTGTACTGCTCATTGCTTAAAAATTGCATTCCAGGTCTTGCTAATTCACCACGCAATAAGAGCGCAAGCAAGCCACCAATTAAAAACCAGGCGAATGATGTAATTAAGTATAGGTAACCAATTGTTTTATGATCAGTTGAGGTAAGCCACTTAACTAGTAATTTTCCCTTTGAGGTTGGCGCGGGTGCAGCAGATGATGAAAGAACCGGGCGCTGAGCGTATGTGGTCATGAGGTTACTGCTTTCTCTTCGGCTACTAAATCTTCTAAATACTTTTGGTACTCAGCTTTGGTTACAACTTTGACTGAAAACAACATTTGAGCATGGTTTCGCCCGCATAAAATATTGCAACGTCCAGGATATGTTCCTAATTTGTTGGCGGTGAACTCCAACTGATTTGTCACCCCAGGCAAGTTCTGCATCTGAATCATGAATGCCGGAATCCAAAAACCATGGACTACATCATTAGCATCTAAGGTGAATCTAACTCGCTCACCCTGTGGCAAAACCAAGGTTGGTGGCTGTGCAGGAGTTCCCGTAATAGTGGCGCTCTTATACTCACCAGCACTTCGGTGCTTAAACTGCCAAGACCATTGGAAGCCAACTACATCAATAAAGTGTGAGACCTTTTCTCCAACAATTAGTTGTTGGCCATCTGCAACTTTATCTCCTTCTTTAACTAGGAGTTCCTGCTCAGGAGATAATGGGTAAGTAACCATTGCACCACCATCCTCTGGCGTGATTACTATTTTTTTGCCATTGGCATCTTCTAGAATTGAAACTGAGCCCGCATTTTCAGCAACTAGTAACTCAGGGGTAATTTTTAAAATCTTTGATTCTCGCTGAACAGTAAAGTAGAAAAGAACGGCCACGATTATCAATGGGATAACTGTGTAGGCAACCTCAACTGGAATGTTGTACTGGGTTTGCTTAGGGAAACTTTCATCCTTCTTGCGGTGAAAAAATACTGGCCATAAAATCAAAATTAAAGTAATTACACCAACTACACCTGCAGTGATCCAGGCACCTTGCCAAAGTGAAAGTGATTGATCATTTACGCTTGATATACCCTCTTCAAAACCCAGTCCTGATACTTCAGATTGCGCACATCCGGCTAACAGTGGGCTTAATGCCAACAGTGGAATCAGGGATTTTCGGTGAGCCATACGCATAGGGTTAAGGATAACCTTCTGCCCTAGCAATCTCATACGCAGCTGGTTGGAGGTAGATGGTGGTTCGCATCACAGCCGATTTTCAGCAGGAAAGAGTGCTACACCCTGCCGCAATGGCCCAATTAAATCAATCTTTTGCTAAGGGTTGGGCTGATCCAAATAAGTTAAATGCCAATTCAAGAGAGCTTGCAATTTTACTCCAACAGGTTAGAGAGAATTTCGCAACTGCGCTAAAGGTTCGCCCTGATGAAATTGAGTTCTTAGGTGAGAGTGATCTTGGATTTCAATTAGGAATTTCTGGGTTACTAAAATCTGAGAGCAAGTTGATTTATTCAAGTATCGATCGACAACGAATTTTTGCAGTTGCTGCCGATGAAGAAAATAAGGGACGCAAGGTTGATCGTTTATCGGTAAATCAAAATGGCGCCATCACTTCCTATGCAGCGCAAGAAAATGATGTTGTGGTTTGGCAGGTAGCAAATGGTGAAACTGGAAATCTACAGCCCAGCCCTCCAACTACTGGATTAGTTTTCACCGACTGCACAGCAAGTGGGGTGGACGCATTACCAAACTTTGATTACCAAACCGCCTTATTTGATAGCAGCTCATGGCAGGGACCAGCAGGAGTTGGCATTTTGGTTATTAAGGAGCCTGATAAGTGGCGCAATCCCCTGCCCCATAATGATTTAACAAGAGTTCCAGGCAGCTACTCAATTCCACTTATTATTGCTAGTTCAATCGCACTCACCGCATACCTTGCGCAGGAAGATTTAAGAGCCAATCTAAAGAAATACATCATTGAGTTTATTTCTTCGCAGATTTCTGAGGTTGATATCGCATCTAACTTAGATGGGCTATCAAAGTTTGTGTCATTTTCGGTAAGTAAGGTTGAGGCGGATCGATTACTTCTTGAATTAGAAGCAGCTGGCTTTGCCGTGGACTCAGGATCAGCATGTAAGTCAGCTGATATGCAGCCAAGCCATGTCTTAGCTGCAATGAATCGGCCGATTACTGGAAATATCAGATTAACTCTTCACAAAGATATTACCGAGCAGATGGTGAAGGATTTTTGCCAGGCTTTAAAGATTGCTACTGAAAAGCTTCGGAAAAACTAACCAACCAATCGAACATTTAGATGTGGATTGATCTCATCAGCTGCAGCCTTGCCATAAGCGCCCTCAAATCTGGTTAGAAACTCCTCTTTAGTAAAGCGGTACTCCTGTGTGCCAGTTGTTTCGATGCAATATGTAGCAAGCAAAGATCCCAACTGTGCGCATCTTTCATGTCCTAACCCCCAGGAAAGACCGGCAATAAATCCAGATCTAAAGTTATCGCCAACACCAGTTGGATCTAACTTCTCTTTTTCTTTAGGAACCCCAACATAAATAGTCTCTTTGCCATGCTCTTCAATCTGAGCACCCTTTGAACCAAGTGTTACCACCCTCACCTGCACTCGATCAAATAATTGTCGATCTGTCCAACCAGTTTTTTGAATTGCAAGTGCTAATTCATACTCATTTAAAAACAAGTACTTTGCTCCTTCAATCAACTGCGCAATCTCTTTGCCATCCATTCGGGCCATTTGCTGAGATGGATCTGCAGCTACTGGAATCTTTAATGACCGAGCCATCTCTGAGTAGCGCATCATCGCCTCTGGATCATCGGGTGAGATAACTAATAAATCAAACTTGCCACTTTTTTCTATGATTGGTGTCAACTCAATATTTCTTGCCTCACTCATTGCTCCTGGAAAAAAGGATGCAATCTGATTTAACTCAGTATCGGTGGTAACCATAAATGTTGCGGTGTGTAATTTCTCTGAGACCAAAACATGTGAGGTATCAACACCATGTCGCTTAAGCCAAGCTTCGTAATCAACCCAATCTCGCCCAACAGCGGCGATTAATATTGGATTTAAACCTAGAGCTCCCATTCCAAATGCAATATTGGCACCGCAGCCACCACGTCTAATTTGTAAGGTGTCTACCAAAAATGAGAGAGAGACTTTGGCTAAGGAGCCGGCAACTAATGAGTCGGTGAATTTGCCACCAAAACTCATGATGTGGTCGCCACCGACTGAGCCGGCGACTGCCACCTTCATATTGTTAGGTAACTTAAATTAGTTAAATGAATCGCCGCAGGCGCATGAACCTTGGGCATTTGGATTATCAATTGTGAAGCCTTGCTTCTCAATTGTGTCAACAAAATCAATTGTGGCACCCATTAAATATGGAGTACTCATTTTGTCAGTTACAACCTTTACCTTCTCAGCACCAAACTCAGTAATAGTGTCACCCTCAAGTGCGCGATCATCAAAGTAAAGTTGGTAGCGAAGACCAGAACAACCTCCTGGTTGAACGGCAACACGAAGACTTAAATCATCTCGACCCTCTTGCTTTAACAAAGAAGCAACCTTTTGGGCTGCCACATCAGATAATGCAATGCTGGTACTTGTCGTCGTTGTTGTTGTCTCTGTGCTCATACTCACGTCTTCTCCAATATTGAACTTAGGCTCATAGGCTACTAGTTCTTGCCAGATATTTCCTCATCAAAACCTGTGAGCGTTTACACTTGCTCACATGGGAATAAGTGATCTATTGCTGCTTGGCAGTGCGGCAGATCTAGGTAGCGAGCGCGGTGTCTCCTGTGAGGGCGAACTGCCGGCTGCAAGTGATCCGCAATTAGTTGCCCGCGCAGTAGCAGCCCGCCAAAAGCTCGGTGATAAAGCCATGGTCTTGGGCCATCACTACCAGCGAGATGAGGTAATTGCCTTTGCCGATATTCGAGGTGACTCATTTAAGTTAGCTCAAGCAGCTGCTGATAATAGTAAGGCGGAGTTTATATTTTTCTGTGGAGTTCACTTCATGGCAGAAAGTGCCGATATTTTAACTACAGCAAATCAAAAGGTGATCTTGCCTGATCTAGCAGCTGGCTGTTCGATGGCAGATATGGCAACTGCATCCCAGGTCGCCGATTGCTGGGCGGTATTAGAAAAAGTTGGTGTTGCAAAAGTTACTACCCCAATTACCTATATGAATTCATCAGCAGCTATTAAGGCATTTACTGGCAAGAATCATGGCGCAGTTTGCACCTCATCAAATGCAGCACGGGCTATGAAGTGGGCATTTGAAAAGGGTGAGAAGATTTTATTTTTACCAGATCAACATTTAGGTCGAAACACCGCCATTCTCTCACTTGGCTTATCTCTTACAGATTGTGTGGTTTATAACCCATGGAAACCAAATGGTGGTTTAACTGATGATCAAATAAAAGCTGCCAAGGTAATTTTATGGCGGGGACATTGCTCAGTCCATGGCAGATTTACCATGCAAAACATTGTTGAGGTTAGGCAAAAACTTCCTGGGGTTAAGGTTTTGGTCCATCCTGAGTGCCAACATGATGTGGTTTCAAATGCTGATGTAGTCGGAAGCACTGAGATGATCATTAAAACAGTTACCCAATCACCTGCCGGCTCGAAATGGGCGATCGGCACTGAGTTAAATCTGGTGCAACGGTTAGCAAATGAGAATCCTGATAAGCAGGTAGTTTTCTTAGATAAAACTGTGTGTTATTGCTCAACTATGAACCGAATAGATCTGCCTCACCTGGTCTGGGCAATGGAATCACTGGTCAATGGCCGATTGGTTAACCAGATAAAGGTTAAAGATGAGGTGGCTAAGTATGCCAAAGTTGCATTAGATCAAATGTTGGCCCTACCTTAATCTCATGTCTGATAAAAAAGGTAAGCCAACTCCTAAGCGCAAAGAGGCTGAGGCAAAGTTAAAGGTCTCATCTCTTTCACCTGGTGCTAGTAAAGAGGCAAAACGAGCTCTTAAAGATCAAGCAAGAAAGCGGCGAATGGAATCACGGGCTGCTTATATGAGAGGTGAAGAGTCTGCTCTACCGCTTAGAGATCGCGGCGCAGCTAGAAGATTTGTTAGAACCTATATTGATGAACGCAAATCAGTTACTGAGTACTTCCTAATTATCATTATGGTGGTTTTATTTCTCACCATTATTCCAATTCCAGCAGTTCAACTCGCAGCTGTTGCGGTGATGTACTCATCAATGATCTTTATTACTTTAGATGGCATATTTTTATCCCGCAGAATCAAGCGGCTGGTTAAAGAAAAATTTCCAACCGAGCCAACTAGAGGAATTGGACTTTACGGCTGGATGAGAGCTACCCAGTTGCGAAGGTTACGAGCCCCTGCCCCACAGGTAGGACCGGTTAAGAAAAAGAAAAAGTAAGTATTAAGCCCTAGGTTTTGGGCTAATCGTCTTTGCTGGATCAGTTGTAATCACATCTTTTAACGCAGCATCAATCTCACTCATTATTGATTGATCTAGCTTTACTCCAGATGCCTTCACATTCTCTTTAATCTGAGCCGGTTTAGTTGCACCAATAATTGCACTTGAAACATTTGGATTTTGTAGTACCCAAGCAATTGCGAGTTGCGCAAGTGTTAAATCAACCTTGGCTGCAATTGGTACTAGCTTTTGAACCGCTTCTAAGATTGGCTCCTTCATAAATCCAGAGATCATATTTGCACCGCCTTTTTTATCCGTGGCACGTGATCCAGCTGGAGCCTTCTTTCCTGGCAAGTACTTTCCAGTTAACACTCCTTGAGCAATTGGTGACCAGACAATCTGACCAATTCCCTCTTTTTCTGAAAGTGGCACAACTTGAGATTCAATCACTCGCCACAACATTGAGTACTGAGGTTGGCTAGAGATATAGCGGTAGTAACCCTTTTGATCTTGAATCTTTAATGCAGCTGCGATCTGTTCAGCATTCCACTCAGAAAAGCCGATGTATAAAACTTTTCCGCTTCGAATCAAATCATCAAAGGCGCCCAGGGTCTCCTCCAGCGGAGTTTCATAATCAAATCGATGGGCTTGGTAGAGATCAACATAATCTGTTTTTAACCGCTTTAAAGATGCGTTGCATGACTCCATGATGTGCTTTCGAGAAAGGCCACGATCATTTTTGCCAGTACCAGTTGGCCAATAGACTTTGGTAAACAACTCATAAGATTGCCGCCTAACACCCTTTAGAGCTTTTCCTAAAACAGTTTCAGCTCTGGTGCCGGCATATACATCTGCGGTATCTAATGTGGTGATTCCATACTCCAAAGCGGCACGAACACACTTAGTTGCTGCCTCTGCCTCAACTTGGGAGCCATGGGTGATCCAATTTCCATAAGTTAGTTCAGATACATACATTCCAGTACTGCCCAGGCGACGATATTCCATTTGCCAACCATAACCGCACCGGCTTATCTAGGCAATTGGCGTGGTGAGTTGCTTTACCTCACCAGTGGCAGCAAAATCCGCCTACAACTTAATACTGAAAGTTAAAGAGTGTGACTGGGGGAAGTCGGTGAAAATCCGACGCTGTCCCGCAACCGTGAGAAAGATTTTCTTTTCAAGTCGGATTACCCACCACATTTGATTTATTAACCACCCGTCGAGGATTGCGGGGCGGGAAATCTCATCTAGATGAGTTTTTTCGCTTACGTGAAACTCTCTATTTTGAGAGGAACTACATGTTCAGCAAGTTGTTTATAAAAGTTAAGAAATTTATACCTGGAGTTATCGCCGCAGCTGTAATTGTTGGCGCAATAACCTTCTACTCAGCCCAAACCACCGATAACTGCGTCAATGTGGTGATCGATTATGGCGTATTGGATGCACAAGCAAAGCCTTATGAAAAGTGTTTGGATGTAGAGGGTGAAACAACCGCATTAGAGTTAATGACAAATGCAAACTTTAAAATAGAAGGCACAGATAAATACGGCACCGCAGTTGTTTGCCGATTAAATAATCTGCCAAAACCAAATGAGCCAATTGGAATCAAGGGCCATGAGGAATACATTGAAAGTTGCAAGGATATGCCGGCCGAGTTTGCTTATTGGGCGGTATTAGAAAAACGAAAACAAGCCTTACCCAATCCAGCTGATTTAAATACCAAGTGGGCATGGGCCCAGGTGGGTGTGGCCGATCTGGCATTAAATCCAGGTGATTCACTAGCCTTTGTCTTTGCCGATAATGGTAATGTTAAGTTTCCTGAGTAGGAGTCGGAATGTTATCTAGTTATCAAGCACCAGCCATTGTCACAGTTAAGAGATCAACTGCTGGCAAATCACTGTTTGCAAAGATTTTAGGACTCACAGCTCACGTGGGAATTCTTTATGTAGGCACCAATATCGCTGAGTTCGCCTGGCGATTTTGGGGTGGTCACTAAAAATCTAGCTTAAGAGAACTGGCTTGGCCTTATCGAACTTTAGATGGCACAAAGGGAAGTGAAACAACCTTAAAGGTTGAATCAGTTCCTCGGATATCAATTAAAACCTGATCATCTTTTTTAACATCTGAGTTGATTAAAGCCAAGCCAATTCCTTTTTTCAAAGCTGGTGAGTAGGTGCCACTGGTTACAGATCCAATTACCTCACCTTTTAAATTCTTTACCTGCATATCTTTTCTAGGAATTCCTCGCTCAGTTGCCAGTATCGCCTTTAATCTCAACTTACTACCCTGCTCTTTTTGTTGGGTTAATACTTTTTTGCCGCGGAATTGATCCTTATTCCACCCAACTGCCCAACTTGCACCTGCCTCAACTGGTGTGATGGAAAGTGAGAGCTCATGGCCATGAAGTGGGTAACCCATTTCAGTTCGAAGTAGATCTCTGGCACCTAATCCACAAATTGCGCCATCAAACTCTTTAACAATTAACGCAATTTTGTCCCACACCTGCTCGGCATCATTCCAGCGAGGAATAATCTCAAATCCAAACTCACCGGTGTATCCAGTTCGGCAGAGAATCACAGGGAGGTTATCAATTTTTACATTAATAAATGACATGTAATCAAGTGAGGCATCTATGCCTAATCTGCTCAAAACCTTTGCTGAATCTGCTCCTTGTAGCGCAAGTACTGCATACTCTTTATGCAGATTTTTAACAATTATTCCACTCGGTGCGCTCTGGGTAAGAATCTCAAAGACAGCTGCTGTATTTGAAGCATTTGGGATTAAAAACAAATCATCTTTACTGTTTAGGTAAACAATAAGATCATCAACCACCCCACCATCTTCATTGCAAAGTAATGTGTACTGGGCTTGTCCAGCAGCAATTTTGGTCAGATCATTTGTCACCATTTTGTTTAAGTAATCAATCGCACCTACCCCAATGATTGAAACTTTTCCTAAATGGGAGACATCAAATAACCCAACCCGCTGCCTAACAGCGGTGTATTCAGCTATTGCCCCAGTTGCCGGGTATTCAATCGGCATTAGCCAGCCACCAAAGTCAGCCATCTTTGCATTTTCAGCCAAATGTCTACCAGCCAATGGTGATTGATTCATAAGCCAAACCTACACGTCCTAAACCGCTATTTGCGCACCACTACTTGGGATAATTATCATCTTTTATCGGAATCCTTTAGGCTTACTCCATCGATTTCTAGCATGTCTATAAAATTATTGAAACAGGAGTGCGATGGCCAAGATTAAGTTAACAGCGAAAGTTGATAGTGAGATTTTAGTTGTTGGCCTCGGGCTTGCAAATAAGAAATTACAGATTGAATCAGGTGCTGCCCAACTAGATTCAGCCGCACTGCTGGCAACATTAAATGCCATGGGAGCAACTGCTAAGGCTGATGAGGTTATAAAGCTTCCTGGTAAAGCAACAAAGTTAGTTGTCTTCACCGGTTTAGGTGAGATCAAATCATCTTATGAGCCAGAGGTTTTAAGACGTGCTGCCGGTGCTGCTGCCAGACATTTAAATGGAAATAAGAACGCCACATTCTCTTTGCCGCATAAATCAGTTGTCGAGCTAGCAGCTATCGCTGAAGGTGCTGCCCTTGGTGCTTACACATTTGTTGAGTTCTTAGGTAGCAGCAAGCAGGAGCAGAAGGCGCCATTGGAATTGATATCTTTGATTTCAAAGTTTTCAGATACTGCTCAAGCCAAAACAGCTATTAAGCGCGCTGAGATCCTTGCTGAACAGACCTATTTAGTGCGCGATTTAATTAATACGCCACCAAGCCATTTAACCCCTGACTCATTTTCACAAAAGATGAAAAAACTTGCTACTAAGTACGGAGTAAAGGCTGAGATCATTAATGATGCCACCCTTAAAAAATCTGGTTACGGCGGAATCATTGGCGTGGGACAAGGCTCTGCTAATCCCCCACGACTTCTTCATGTTTCTTACTCACCGGCTAAAGCAAAGAAGCGATTCGCCTTTGTTGGTAAAGGCATCACCTTTGATACCGGCGGCCTGGCATTAAAACCTGCCAATGGCATGGAGGCGATGAAGTCAGATATGTCAGGTGCTGCTGCGGTAATTGCAGCCGTCTTTGCAATTGCGCAATTAAAGCTTCCTATTGCTGTAGATGGTTGGGCACCACTTGCTGAAAATATGGTCAGCGATAATGCCACTAGGCCAAGTGATGTAATAACAATTTATGGTGGTAAAACTGTTGAAGTATTAAATCCAGATGCTGAAGGTCGATTAGTTTTAGCTGATGCATTAATTAAAGCAGCTGAGGTTGGTAAGAAGGCTGGTGGATTAGATGGAATTGTTGATGTGGCAACACTTACTGGTGCTCAGGTTGTGGCCCTTGGAACGAGAACCTCTGCAGTGATGACAAATAATGAAGAGTTTAGTAATCAATTCCTAAAGGCTGCTCAATTAGCTGGTGAAGCTTTTTGGCCAATGCCATTACCAGTTGAGTTACGAGCCTCACTTGATTCACCAGTTGCTGATATTGCAAATATTGGTGACCGAATGGGTGGCATGTTAGTTGCAGGATTATTTTTAAAGGAGTTTATTGATCCACAAACACCATGGCTGCATTTAGATATTGCAGGGCCGGCATACAATGACAAACATCCACATGGCTACACCACAGTTGGTGGCACTGGAATCTCGCTACGCTCCCTTGTGCAGTTAGCTGAGTTGGCTTCATCACAGGCATAGTGGCGCTTTTACTTCAGGTTTATCGGGTAGAAGAATTCGTGGCAGGATTACCTCATGGCCGATTTTGATCTAGTAATTCTTGGTGGCGGCAGCGGCGGTTACGCAGCAGCACTTCGCGCATCGCAATTAGGTCAAAAGGTAGTTTTAATTGAGAAAGAAAAATTAGGCGGCACCTGCCTTCATAAAGGATGCATACCAACCAAAGCTTTATTACATGCCGGTGAGATCGCAGATAGCACCCGTCATGCCGGTGATTTTGGCGTCAAGGCTGATTTTCACTCGATGGATATGGCAGCGGTCAATACTTATAAAGATGGGGTTATTGCCAAGCTTCATAAAGGTTTAGAAGGATTAGTTAAATCTAGGAATGTTACCTATGTGCAGGGCAGCGGCAAATTAGTTTCTAGCAACACAGTTGAAGTAAATGGCGCCAAATACACCGGCAAGAATGTAATTCTGGCAACTGGTTCATATCCAAAAACTTTGCCAGGACTTGAGATTGATGGCAAACAGATAATTACTAGTGAACAGGCTATTAAGTTGGATTATGTTCCAAAATCTGTAATTGTCTTAGGCGGCGGTGTGATTGGCTGTGAGTTTGCCTCGGTTTGGAAATCATTTGGAGCAGAGGTAACAATCATTGAAGGTCTACCTCACCTAGTTGCACTAGAGGATGAGTCATCAAGCAAGCAATTAGAGCGGGCTTTCCGCAAGCGAGGAATCAATTTTGAGTTGGGCGTAAAGTTTAAATCTGCCGAACGTGGCAAGAAGGATGTAAAGATTACCTTGGAGGATGGCAAAGAATTCTCCGCAGAGATTTTGTTGGTCGCAGTTGGTCGCGGTCCAGTTTCAACTGGTTTAGGTTATGAAGAGGCTGGAATTAAGATGGATCGTGGTTATGTTTTAGTAGATAACAAGTGCCGCACCAATGTGGCCGGTGTTTGGGCAGTTGGTGATCTAATTCCAACACTGCAATTAGCACATGTTGGATTTGCCGAGGGAATTATGGTGGCCGAGGAGATTGCAGGTTTAAATCCAAGAGCGATTAATTATGATGGCGTTCCACGTGTTACCTACTCAGAGCCTGAGGTTGCCTCCGTTGGATTAACAACTGCAGCCGCTAAAGCAGCTGGCCATGATGTGGTGGAGTTAAATTATGATTTGGCTGGAAATGGTAAGGCAAATATTTTAAAGACCGCAGGCTCGGTAAAATTGGTTGCCAAAAAGAATGGTCCAGTGATTGGCATACATATGGTTGGCTCTCGGGTTGGTGAATTACTAGCTGAGGCCCAACTGATCTATAACTGGGAGGCTGATGCCGCTGATGTTGCCCAACATATTCATGCTCATCCAACCTTGTCTGAGGCGATGGGTGAGGCACACTTAGCCCTGGCCGGTAAGCCACTTCATGCGCACGGTTAGAGTTAAAATGGTTAATAGAGAGGTTAAAATCTAAATGACTTTTTCAGTAACCATGCCAGCACTTGGCGAATCTGTAACTGAGGGAACAGTAACTCGTTGGTTAAAAAAAGAGGGCGATCAGATTGCAGTTGATGAGCCGTTACTAGAGGTTTCAACTGACAAAGTAGATACTGAAATTCCGTCCCCTGTAGCAGGGGTATTACAAAAAATTGTTGTGCAAGTAGATTCCACGGTTGCAGTTGGAGCAGAGTTAGCGATTATTGCCGAATCTAATGGTGCAACAAAAGCTGCTGCGCCAGCACCTGCGCCAGTTTCAACTCCAACACCAACGCCAACTCCAGTTGCTACACCAGCACCAGTTGCCCAAGTTTCAACTCCTGCTCCAGTATCTGCTGCTGCGCCAGTAGCAAGTAGCGGGGCAACAATTGTTTCGATGCCAGCACTTGGTGAATCTGTAACTGAAGGAACTGTTACTAGATGGCTTAAGAAGGTTGGAGATGCAGTTGCAGCCGATGAGGCACTGCTTGAGGTTTCAACTGACAAAGTAGATACTGAGATTCCTTCTCCGGTTTCTGGAACTGTGTTAAGTATTGATGTGCCGGTAGATTCAACAGTTGCAGTCGGTGCACGTTTAGCATCAATTGGCGTTTCAGGATCTGCAGCACCTGCTGCAAAACCAGTAGCTGCCCCACCTGTTGCAGCTATGCCAACTCCACCTGCTCCCCCAGTTGTTACCCCACCAGTAGTTTCTGCGCCAGTAATTTCTACCCCAATTGTTTCTGCACCAGTAGTTAACGCTCCAGCTGCAACTTCACGAGCTGATGATGCTTATGTAACACCGATCGTTAGGAAATTAGCAGCTGAAGCTGGTGTAAACCTGGCAACCATTAAAGGTACTGGTGTTGGCGGACGTATTCGTAAAGAGGATATTTTGGCAGCCACACCTCGCGCAGCTGCAACGCCAACTGCAACAGTTATGGCCTCAACCGCGGTAGCACCACGTGGACCAATTGCAGTTTCACCACTTCGTGGCACAACTGTCAGCATGTCAAGATTGCGTAAAGTAATTGCAGATCGAATGGTTGAATCTCTAAAGATCTCAGCCCAACTCACAACTGTTGTTGAAGTTGATGTTACAAAGATTGACCGGCTCCGTAATGCGGCAAAAGCATCTTTTGAATCCCGTGAAGGCGTGAAATTAACCTTCCTGCCATTTTTTGCAGTTGCAGTATGTGAAGCATTAAAGCAACACCCGGTTTTAAACTCATCAGTTGAAGGTGATCAAATTACCTATCATGGCGCTGAGCATTTAGGTGTAGCAGTTGATACCGATCGCGGCTTACTAGTTCCTGTAGTTAAAGATGCTGGGGATCTAAACATGGGTGGAATTGCCCGAAAGATTTCTGATGTGGCCGCTAGAACTCGTGAAAACAAAATTACGCCAGATGAGTTAGGTGGTGGAACATTCACCATCACAAACACTGGATCACGTGGGGCATTGTTTGATACACCGATTATTAATCAGCCACAGGTTGCAATTTTGGGTCTTGGCGCAGTTGTTAAAAGACCAATGGTTGTTAAGGGTGCAGATGGTGGCGAGACCATTGCAATTAGATCCATGGTCTATCTAGCCCTCTCCTATGATCACCGTGTCGTTGATGGCGCTGATGCAGCACGTTTCTTAGTAACATTAAAAGAAAGATTAGAAGAGGGTCGATTCGAATCTGATTTAGGTTTGTAACTTGGCTAAACAGAAAAAAATCGCCGTAACTGGCGCATCTGGATTAATTGGTAGCGCCCTTTGTGCGCAACTAAAAAGTGATGGCCACCAGGTAATCAAAGTTGTTAGACGAGCTGCCCGAGTAGCTGATGAGGTAAGTTGGAATCCTCTTAAAGGCGAGATCGATTTAGCTGGGCTAGAGGGCGCAGATGCAGTATTTCATCTTGCAGGAGCTGGTGTTGGAGATAAACGTTGGTCTGCTGCTTATCGATCAGAAATTTTAAACTCAAGATTGCTCAGCACAACGACAATTGCCAATGCATGCGAGCAAATCCAACCAGAGGTCTTTATCTCTGCTAGTGCAATTGGTTATTACGGTGAAACTGGCGATAGATCAGTAACTGAAACAGATCGTGGTGGTGAGGACTTTTTATCTATTGTTTGCCGCGAGTGGGAGTTAGTTGCAAACCAAGCTCCTAGCGTTCGAACAGTTAAGTTAAGAACAGGTTTAGTTTTAGATCCAACCGGGGGTGCGTTAGGCAGGATGTTGCCTATCTTTAAATTTGGTTTGGGCGGAAAGTTAGGCTCCGGAAAACAGTGGTGGTCATGGATTACTTTGCATGATCAGATTCGAGCGATGATTTTTTTAATGAATTCCAAAATCGAGGGCCCAGTTAATATCACCTCACCAAATCCAGTTACTAACCAACAGTTCACTGCAGCTCTAGCCAGAGCATTAAAGCGGCCGGCATTTTTCCCTGCACCTGCCTTTGCACTTCGTGCTGTGCTTGGTGGATTTTCAACTGAAATTCTAGGATCAAAAAAAGTTATGCCAAAGGTCTTGCTAGATAACGATTTTGAGTTTGACTACCCACATCTTCTTGCTGCACTTACTGAATTAGTTGATTAATCGCTCGCGCTGCTAAAAAGCCACTTTGCATAGCACCTTGCTGGGATGGCACAGCCATATGATCTCCGGCAAGATATATCTGATCTGAAAACTTTGCACTCTTTGTTTTACTCACCCCAGGCAGGTGAGCTGGAAGAGATTGCTTTATCTCATACCTTGCCACGTACTCCCAAGAGTGGGTATTCAGCTGCCAAATCTCTGCGAGCTCTTTACGAAAGACACTTTCAGTAATCGGTGAAAGTGAGGTTGCACTTACTAAGTGTTGACCATCTGGTGCGTATTTCTTTGAAACTTGGCTGATCACTATTGAGTTAACTAACTTTGATTTACTAGATACGACTAGATTTTTTGAATCACTCGGTAGTTGATTTGTTGCAAAGTAAGCGGTTGTACTAGAAAGCATCTTAGGCAACTGCACACCACTTAGTAGTTGAGCTGCGGTAGTCGGATCTGTTGCCACAATTACATATCGAGCTCGATAAGTATCTTGATTAGTTGTTACTTGACCATTTGATACAGATTGCACACTCTCATTTAAATTCAGGTTTTGGATCGGCTTTGCCAGGGCTCTGGAAAACTCCCCCACACCAGCTGCTGGAACCCCAGGCAAAGATTTTACAAAACTACGCAAGATCTGCTGTGCTACATCAGATGCGATCTCTTGTGGGTCTGTTAAAAAAACACCTGATAAAAATGGTTTTAATACCTTTTGATAGAGATCTGGAAACTCGGTTGCGTAGTGTCCAAAACTCTTCTCATTTTTAACCTTTGGGCTTGCAACAAATTTGAGAAACCTTAACTTTTGATTTATTGATCCTAACTTTGGTGAAAATGTTGAGAGGCTATAGCCAACCTTAATTTGTTCATCTGCCAACCTAATTTTTCCAGATATGTACT
>Ga0208855_1000174_pt1 | contig 18823 bp, 9 predicted proteins | sample LakMenEpi17May12_FD_150708 | JGI IMG/M metagenome (GOLD analysis project Ga0208855, IMG submission 150708) | Freshwater microbial communities from Lake Mendota, WI - 17MAY2012 deep hole epilimnion (SPAdes) | ecosystem: Environmental > Aquatic > Freshwater > Lentic | place: Lake Mendota, Madison...
ACTCCCAAGTTGATTTTGGAGGTACAATTACAATTAAAGTCGATGCACCTGCGGGTGTTAGTGAGCAACAATTTAAAACATTTTTTGAATCAGACGAATTCAAAAAAAAGATTTACGAATATTACAATCAAAAGGCAAAAGAGTTAGAAAGAAGATAAATGTCTAACAAAAAAACACCATCAACCTATTTATTAATAAAAGTATAAATGGGTAGTCCATTAGATTATATAAACACAGAAGGTTTTAGAAAAAAACTAATTACAAGGAATTTAGTACCTTATGCTAAGTCCCCTACTAAAGTTACGCCTCCGACAACTTACGAAGTAATTCAATCCGATTTTTCAGTGGTCGATAGTCCTGATGGTCTTATTGATACAACTTTTTATGCGGATAAACAATATCCGCTTAATAGGTGGGGTAACGACGGAGGTTACCAATTAGTACCTGATATTAGTGGAAACTTAAATACTGTATCAAATAAAGGTGAATATGGTCCTGGTCAACAAGATGCGCATATTATTGACCAAGCTAAGATTGCCGCTCAAAAAGGTTTTAATGGTATTACTGGACCGTATTTGGCGGTTAACGCTTTTGGTAATGGAGGATTAGAACAATATGATGCTGGTGTTTATATTACAACACCAGATACAATATCAAGTTCAATACCTGGTGGAATAAGACAGTTATATAATAATCAACCTTATCCAACAATTTTTAATCCTTCATCGTATAGTCCATTATCTATTTTATTAAGCCCCGACCCAACAGGTAGTAATGGATTACTAAGTCAAGATTCGTTTATTGCTCGTTTAGGTGCAAGAACACTTAAAAGAGAATTTGAAGAAAGAATTGGTAGAGCGATTGTTAGAGAAACTATTGGCCGTGCCAACTTTTTAAATATTAATAGTAGTACCAATGTTGTTAATATTCTAACGGGTAGAGTTCCGTTAATTGAACCTAATTATCAAATCACCGTTCCTGCCAATCCTATAACTGCCGCTGCTGATTTTGGACTTAGATTAGGTGGTAGTCTTGTACCTTTTTCATTAATACCTGGTTCATATTTTGACCCAAATATTAATCCAGGTCAACCAACAACAATTGGACAAGCTTTATTGGCAAATCCACTTGCCGCTTTAGGTAATTTAACAAGTAAACTTTTAGGTGCGGGTAAGACTGGTTCACAAATATTCTACAACAATACAGGTCCTGGACAAAAATCTATATTGTGGAAAAATATTAACTACAATAGATACAAACCAAATTACGATAGAACATTACTTGACAGATTAGGAGGTGCGATTGTAGGGACCGAAACAAACAATGCTAATTTTTATATTGGTTCAACAACGTCAGACCCATCAAGAGTATTCTCACCAAGTAGAGCTTTACCCGTAGACGCGTTTGGTAATGAACAACAATCACCTGTATTTGGACCACATGAGTTGGCACAGTTATATGAAGGTCCAAGTAAGGAAATTCGTTTAGGTGCTAATGGCCCAACATATAGTAATGGTGGTGGTATTGAAGGTGGATTCACTTGGGTGTCTCCAAAATACAAAGGAAATGCGGGTAAGAAAGTAGGTGTAGGTGGGGTTATATTAGACCAAGATGAAGACTTTAAACCTTCATCATATAATACAACCGAATCTACAGAAAGAACCTTTAAAGAAGGTTCAATCCTTGATGACACTCAAAGAATTATTAATAGCCAACCTGAAGGGGGTAAAAGATTACAACACGTTGGTAATGCAATAGACCAAGTTAGTAAAATATTCCATGATGGTTACAAAGAATTAACCAAAGGTTCAAAGGTTATACAATATACAGGAGCTATTGGACAAGAAGTTGGAACTGAATATTGTAGAGTTTTTACTAAAGACGTACCATATCTTCAATATAATGACCTACAAAAAACAGATGGAATTGTTACTGAAGGTAGAAGATTTTCGTATTCGGTTTTAGATAAGACATATAATCTTAACATTGCTCCAAACAAACAAGAAGGTGGTCAAGATTCAACCAATTTGATTGGAACATATAATAATGCTTATGCCAAAAAATATATGTTTTCAATTGAAAATTTGGCATGGGCGACTTCAAATACTCCAGGATTTTCAGTTGCGGATTTGCCTGTTTGTGAAAGAGGCCCAAATGGAGGTAGAGTTATGTGGTTCCCACCATACGGATTAACATTTAATGAAACCGTGCAAGCGAATTGGCAACCTAATGAATTTATAGGTAGACCAGAGCCAATATATACTTACAAGAATACTACTAGAACAGGTAGTTTAACTTGGAAAATAGTGGTTGACCATCCATCAGTTTTAAATGTTATCGTTAATAAAGTTTTGGCTAACGAAACAAATAAGGTTAGGGTTGATAGTATTTTAGAATCATTTTTTGCGGGATGTAGAAAATATGATTTATATGAGCTTGCAAAAAAATATTACACAATATCACCTAACGATTTATTTGATATACAACAAGCAATTTCATCAAAAGAACTATCAAAAGAACAATTAGAGTTTGCAATTAATACGGTTAAAACAACTCCTGATTTATCTAGTGATACGGGAACTGGTGGTGCTCCTGAATCAACACTTAAAACTTTTGAAAATGTAGGTTTTTATTTTGATAATAACAGACCATTAGAATTTAATCAACCGTTCACTCCATTATATGATAACTATATTGGACAAAGACCAGAATATCAATCAAAAACAACTTCAGCTCAAACAAGTTCGTTTTTTGATAGTGTGGTTATATCTAATAAACAAAAACTTGATGGTCTAATTGATACGTTAGAAAAAGAATTTATAAGTAACGCTAACTCTGAAGGTAAGATAGAAGGTGTTGTAACAATTACAATTGATAGTAGTACTTCACCCGCAGCAACACAGGCATATAATAATATTTTATCTGCAAAAAGAATTAATTCTGCGGCAATATTCATTACAGGTAATAGTAAAATGACAAAATATGTCGGAACAAATTTAATTGTTAAAATTGGTGAAGGTCGTGGTGAGAATACCCAAGTAATGAAATTTGATGACAAAACTAAAACTTTCGTACCAGGAAGTAGTGTTTCTTGTGGTGATAATGATGGTAGAAACAGTAACAGTACTGTACAAAATAAAGAAGTTTATACAACAAGGGCAATGGCTTGTAGGAGAGCGTATATCTCTAACATACAATCAACATTAAAGGCGCCTAAAGTAGTACCTCCAGCAAAAGTAACAACTGAAAATGTACCTAATGATGTTCCAAAGACAGTTACAACCCCTCCGATTGAACCTAAGTATATTGATAAAGACAATATAAGTAAGAGAGTTTTACGTTCTTTATTATCCGAGTGTGATTATTTTGAAACAATTAAAGAAGAAACTCCAATGGTTTACGATAACCTTAGAGATAAATTAAAATTCTTCCAACCAGCTTTCCACTCAATTACTCCTGAAGGGCTTAACTCAAGGTTAACTTTTTTACAACAATGCATGAGGCCTGGTGATACAATACCGACAATCAAAACTATTAATGGTGCTGCAACACCTGTTTATAATGACGCAACAAATACTTCGTTTGGTGCACCACCTGTTTTAATATTAAGAGTTGGTGATTTTTATAACACAAAAATAATCCCAACAAGTTTGGGTATCCAGTATGAAAATTTGGATATTAACCCAGAAGGTATTGGTGTTCAACCTATGATTGCAAACATTACATTAGGGTTTAACTTTGTAGGTGGTAGTGGATTAAAAGAATCTGTTGACAAATTGCAAAACGCATTAACATTCAATTATTATGCCAACACAGAAATTTATGATGATAGAGCTGATTCTACTGATTTAAGTTATAAAGTTATTGATGCTGAATTTTTAAAATTAGCACCAAGTAATGTTGCACCTCCAACACTTAATCAAACAACACCAAATAATGGCCAAAACAATAACAAACCAATTGGTACTGTAACAAGTAATGTCATAACCGAGACAGGTCAAACAGGTACAATTAATTATAGTATTTTTATGGATAAGGTTGTAACAGAAACTCAATCATATTTTACAAATGTTGTTAATAAAAATAGAGAAACGGTTAACCAATATAATAATGCCGTTCGTCAACAATGGATGATGGAACGAGTATATACTGAGGGTAATTTTTTAATTACAAAAACTTCAGGAACTACTCTGTTTGGTAAGTCTTACAATTTAGAAAAAAGAACTGATGAGATATTTGGTCAACTTGTTAAAGATATTAAGAATGATGATGAGGCGTTCATTCAATTTATTTCAGATAAATCTAAAAGGTTTTCAAATAAACTTATAAGACAAGTTAAAGAAAACTATTCAAATTTTGTTAAAAATAAAAGAAGTTCATTTCAAAGTGCGGTAACTAATATCACAAATGGTATGGTTGCGGTACAACAAAATTATATGGGATATATTGGAAGAATTAACACAATAACATATAGTGCAATCCCTAATACAGGAACTGATGGATACCAACAAAGTAATGGACAGGTATTTTCATACATCTTATACCCAACCACAGAAGTTGACGCTAGTTCGGCACCAGCAACAAATACTTTAGTTGAACTTGAAAATGATGTTAAAAAAATTAATAGTGGAATTACTGAATTTAATAAAATTGTATGGAGTGCAAATACTTTTACATACAACGGTAAATCGTATACAGGAACTTTAGTTTTACCTTTACCTTATAAATTACCTTCAGGTGAAGAAGTATTCGAACCTTTTAGTGTTAATCAAGACTATATTAGTTTAAGCCCTGGGTCGACATTTGATAATAATGTTTTTAGGAGAGTATATATGATTGTTTCTGATGATGTTACCGACACTAAAAAATATGAAACATTTAAAAATGCGTTAATTGGTAATACAATTAAAAACGAAGGATTGATTGGTAATGGTGCGGATAATATTGGTGAAGTTTTTGATGCATATTGGGATAAGATAGCAAAACCATTATTTATTGATGAAAATACTATTACTAAAGAGTTTATAAATTACATGGAAAAAGAAAGATTAAAAGATTTTTTAATTTATACTCCATTCACACTTAAGAAAAAAAGAAACTTTGAATATGATACTGAAAACGCGAATACAAATGCTCAAAAAGATTTAATAAAAGGTTTAGGTTGGGTTGAAAACCAAAACACAAAAAATAAAACATGGAATGACGAAAAACCTGCAGAGGTATTTATATCTAAAGCAAAACTTAACTAATGGCATACCAATATTGGAATAGATATAGTGATTTTTTAATTAACGGTGAACAAACCGTGGTTCCTTTTGTGCAATTACCTCAAAAAACAACAGACAAAACTTTTATATATAAAGTTGGTAGAAGTAGATTGGATGTGGTGTCTCAAGAATTTTATAATTCACCATACTTTGGTTGGTTAATTTTGCAAGCAAATCCTGAATTTGGTGGGTTGGAAAATTATATATATGATGGTGCGGTATTGATTATTCCTTTTCCGTTATTACCTTCATTACAAGACTATAAAGCATCATTAGATAATTATTTTTATTATTATGGCAGGTAATGTACAAGGAGACAATAGTGGAAATATTTTAGTAGAGTTTGATTATAATAATATTATTATAGTTGACCCTAATAAAACTATTGATGCCCTTGGAAATATTCGTGAAAGATTAGTTGACCACGAAAATTTAGTGATGTATGCTAATCTTGAGGCTGAAGTTGTACCAAGAACTAAACTATCGGTAGGGGGTAGTCCTGAAGATAGAATTAGAACTATTTCAGTTGCTAAAATGAATTTTTTGAGACCTACTGAAGAAAAATCTTTAACGACGGGTTATTATGATGAATTAACTGGTAAAAACGCAAAGAATGGTTTAGGGGTGAATCAAATGCAAGAGCAGATTATTGACCCAAAAAACGGTACAAAACCTTATGCAAAAATGACAATAACCGACCCAGGTGGCAAAGCAACCGATAATGGGTTATTGGGAATTACAAGTATTAATATAAAAACAAATACTTCTTTCGTTCCATCAGTATCAATGTCTCTTGAAGATATTCAAGGAAGAGCTTTATTCCAACTTGGAGACAATTCACCATATTCGGCATTTTTTAATTTACCGTATTGTCCATTTTATTTAACCCTAAAAGGGTATTATGGTCAAGCCATCAGATACCAATTAAATTTAAAAACATTTAATGCTAGATTTAATAGTTATAGCGGTAACTACTCAATTGAGTTAGAATTTGTTGGTTATAAGTTTAATATTTTAAATGAGGTGTCAATGGGTAACTTACTTGCGGCACCACACATGTACAGTACTAGATTTGATATTTCAAAATCTCCAACATCACCTGAAGGAGGAACAAACAAATCTATTGAATCTCAATCAAAAAGTGACGTAGTTTCAAGAGAATCGTCAATATCAACAGAAAATATAACAACAGAATTAGTTACAGAAAGAGGATATCAAAAAATAATTGAAGTTTATAGTGAATATAAGGCTAAAGGACTAATTAGTCCTGACTTTCCTGAATTTACGCTTGCTCAATTAATGACTAAACTTTTAACTTTTGAAAATTCAATTGCGGATAAATATACCAAAGCAGATGTTGAACCATTAACAAACATTAGAACATATAAAGAGACTTTAAAAAATTACTACAACTCAGTTTATGGTGATAGAGACTCTTGGTTTAACACGTATTTAAACCCAAAACCAATCATACTAAAAGGGACAGGACAAGAAGTTTATAACTTTAAACAAGAATTTATTAGTAATCCAACAAAAAAAGCGGAAGCAATTAGTTTTTTAAGTGCGTATACTATTGAGTATAATAGTTTTTTAGCAGAAAATCCAACTTTAGGTAAATCTGGTAAAACACCTATTAAAAATAGTATTACTTTTAATACTATGCTTAAACAAGTTGCTTTAACTGACATAAACTTAGAAAAAACAACAACATCTCAAACAGGTAAATTATTACCAACAACTGCGGATACTAAGTCAATGCAGTTGAGTTTACAAATGGCTTTAAAACCGTCTTTTGAAAAAAGTAGTGTCGATACTAAATTTGAAAGTTTATTTGGATATCTTGTTAATCCACCACTTTATAATTTTGAAGAGTTTCAAGATTTATTATCTAATATGGAAACTCAAGCAAATCAAAAACTATCAGAAGCTGAAACCGCGTTAACGAGCGAGTTGGCGAAAAAAATAGAAGAAAAAGTAGGATTTAATCCGACCGTTAGAAATATATGTGCGGTAATTATGGCTTCGGCCGAAGGTTTTATTCGATTACTTGATGAGGTACACACTAAAGCTTGGAACGTAAAATATGATCCTATAAGACAACTTGCGATTTTAGACAATCCATCTTCAGCTCAAGGTACAGAGACTGAAGGTAATGTTAAAATAAGTCAACCCGCTCAAAGTTCTAATCAAGGGTTAGTTAACGGTCAAACACCTGTGTATCCTTGGCCTCAATTTTTTGTGGAAACTCCTGAAGATAAGAAGGGTAGATTTCAGTTAAAATATATTGCAGACCCATCTGTTGTTGATTTAACCAAAGGTTATTTGTACGAAAAATGGCCAGAGGTTGAGTTTGTTGAGGAATACATGAGAGGATTAACTCAAAAATTTAATCCACCTGTATCCCAACCACCTATAGATAGTCAGGCAACGACAAACATTATTAATGTAAACGCTATTGAATATCCGTCAGAAGGTATTGCGTATGCAAATAAAGAAGAAATTAAATTTTTCTATGAAATATGGGAAAGACAATTTCTAACCTCAAACTACTCTGGGTTTATTAGGGCAAATAACAATCAAATAGACCAACTAACAAAATTAATTGTAAGTGCCGAAACTAATAATGTTGTAACTAGCTTAGGAGTTAGTTCACCATTTTTAACTTTAAAACTTAAAAACTATGATATTACTGCACAAAATTACCCATCTTTTTTAGAAAATATTTCAAACCAAGGAACGGGTAGAGCATATCAAGATTATATTAGAGATTTTTTTGTAACACCATATATTAGAAATCTAACCGAAAATTCTTTTAATATTTTAAGTTTAACTGATTTAGGTAAAGAACCACAGACAACAACAAATACTGATGGGTTATTACAATTAGTTAAAAATGTAACAAATGAACCAATAATCATTGATACATATCCATTTACTGACCCAACATGGGTGGCAACACACATGGCAAATAGTATTACGAATACTAAAAATTTTGTATATAACACAAATAGAGTATTAACTGTTTTTGAAGATAGAGATGTTATTTCAAATTTTAATAGTGTTTATAATTATAGTAAAAATAGACCTGTAACTAATTTTTCTTATTTAAAAGTTTCTAATCCAACAAACCAAATAACTTCAATAGGGTTAGATAGTTTTTATTTAATAAGAAAAGACCCTACATTTTTTGTACCTACTGAAGGATATGTTAATTATTTTTCACCTAGTAAAAACATTCTAATTGAAACAACAACATCAATGTTGAATACTCCGTATTTTATAAATGCAATTCAGAATGGTGTTAATAATTGGAGAAGGAAAGACCCATATCCATACACACAAGCGGCATATCTATTTATTAATTCTTTACCATTAGCATCATTAAAAGAAAAATATAAGACTAATGGTGAGTCAAGTGATTTAGATTATATTGCATCTTGTTTTAAAAAGTTTGGTGCAATTCATAAAATGCCATATGCTTGGGTATTAAAAATGGGTTCAATATGGTATAGATATAAGACTTATATTAATAGTAATACTGATATACTAGAGTCTGCTTGGAAAAACTTTGATTACAAAACAAATTTTGATCCAGTAACAAGTTCCGACACAAAAACATATACTTTTAAATTTGATGGTGAAAATAAAATCACACTACAAAATGTTAGTAATAATATCACCAAAATTCAAACAGGATTCTATCCAAAAGTAATTAATGATTTTAATGTTTTTTATAATGGATATAATTTATATAGTGGATATACTGACACTGAAATACAAGAAAGTATTGATAGAGGTGTTAAAGTTTATAACTTTACAGATTCAAACATTAATGCTCAAACTATTGTATTTCCTTTAATTACGCCTACGCAATACTCAACCATACAAACTTGGTCTGTTGTGTTACCTAATAATACTATTGACCCAACAGACGTTGGAAATGCATGTAACCCAAGCAACAATACAACCGCTTTAAAATATTATGTGGTACCATCATTTGGTTCTCAAATCAATCAAGTAAAAAGTGAATGTTTAATTAATAACGAACCTAAGTGTATTTTTATTGATAACCCATCCATTTATAATGGTTCTGTTAGATTATTATGGTCATCACCAAACTACGGTTATTTTGATAATACCCAAATTTCAAAACCGCAAGCTGACTCCTATATTAATAAAATTGAAACTGGTACCAAACAACAATCTCCATTTAAATTATTGATGGATTCGGATTATTCTAAGATTGAAGAAATATTTTCAGTTTTTGATAAAAGTATTTTAGATAAATTTGAAAATGAATTTTTAAACTTTTGTAAACCAGCCTCAAATATTGATTTAGGTTTACAAGTTGCGGTACCAATAGGGGTTTCACCTGTTGACTCAAATGCGTTATTTAGAAACTTTCAGTATCTTTTTACAAATATGATGGAGATTGACGGTAAGGAAAGTTCGATTACTAATGGAGAATATTTTAAAACAATTGGGGAAACACAATTAACTATTTTTTCAAACACTATTAAAGCGTTTTTAGAGTATGATGTGATTTTAAAATACGGTAATCCTGCGGATTATAATAGAAGAGTGATGGCCTCATACCTTGCTCAAGGTGGTGGAAACAACGATGTTGTTGACCCAATAATATTTAATCCATACGTTAAAAATAGTTTACCATCATCATTAAATACAATTACTTTAGATGTTTCTAAATCAAGATACCCTAATGCTTGGAAAGTTTTGGAAACCGAAGTTGGGTTTTCAACAATACCAAATTTGACATACGATAATAACGGTTCATACATTACAGATTTCTTTATTGATAATGATATTGAATTTACTGAAAACAATGTAGTATTGTTAGCACCAATTATAAAAATGTATGCAACTCAAAAACTGTATACACCAACATTGTCAGGAACTGAATTTAAAAGTAGGGTTCAAACTTACTTAGGTTTAACTTCAAATTTTCAAAATAACGTATTAAATCAAATATTAACTAGAGTTAGAAAAGATTTACCTGACCAACAAGAATTACCCGAAAGGGCAATTCAAAGTGTTATTGACGGACAACAAAGTAAGGTAGAAAATTACGAAGTATTCAAAGCGTTAAATGACAAATGGATTGCAGGTTCTGATTATACATCTAAGACTTTATTTGAAGATGTTATGTTCTTAGATAGAGCATCAAGAAATATTGGTGACACTATTATTATTGATATTTTTGATTTAAAAAATATGTTGAGTGAAAATTCACTTAACATGGAGATGAGCGTATTCACATTTATGAGTGGTATTTTAATTAAAAATAAATTTAATGTTATGCCACTTCCTGCTTATGTTAATTTTTATAATATACAAGAAGTTGATGGTACAACAATACCACAACCTGAAGGTAGTCTAGAATTTGCGGACAATATGTGGGGGACATTTTTAAATGTTGATTATAGAAAATCAGGGCCAAAAATGATTTGTTTTTATGCAGGACAACCATCAACACACTTAGATTTACCTAAAGGAAATTCAAGATTTAGAGATGATGCGTTTGATTTAAGGAGGGCTTCAGATAACCCTTTAATTGAGAACCCTGCGGGTAAAAAAGATTATGCTATCTCAAACAAATGTGTTGGGTTTAATGTTGATGTTGGGAATAGAAATCAAAACATATTTTATTCAATTGATGTTAATATGGATTCTGGTAAAGCAACTTCAGAGTCAATACAGACACAATTAAATATGGTTAATCAATACAACGGTAAAAATACCGCAACACAAAATGTTGGTTTATACAATTTATATAAACAAAGAAGTTATCAATGTACTGTTAGATGTTTAGGTAATGCTTTATTACAACCAACAATGTATTTTAATCTTAGACATGTACCAATGTTTAACGGACCTTATTTTATAACACAAGTTGACCATGTAATAACCGCGGGTAACTTTCAAACATCATTTACAGGTACTAGACAAGGAATATACGATTTACCATCAATTAATAATTTCTTACAAAGTATTAATCAAAACTTATTAACTAAAATTGAATCTCTTGTTAAAAACTCTAAAGATGATGTTACAGCCAAGGCAATTACAAACGTTGATAAGTCTAAATATATTAGTCAGGCTGGCGGTAGTACCGCCGCCGCTCAAAATTCATGTCGTAATAATTTAGCGGTTGCATATAATAGTTTTGGAGATGTTCAATCATCAACAACAATGAGTATTACTATAGATGACTTTGTTAAGGAACTTGAAAAGAAAACAAGTAATCCTAAGTTACAAGTTCTTATTTACATGATATGTTATGCAAAAACATTTGACCAAACTAAGTTTTATGGATATGCCAACAATTATGCAAACGTAACGTTAACAACAGACTACGGTCCAACAGGTAGTGGATATTTTAGTTCTAAAAAATATTCTTGTGTTAACATTCCAAATTCAACAGGAACAAAAACGTCACAACCAGTTGCAAATTTTAATACAATTGGAGATTTTTTTGATTTTATGATTGCTAGATTATTACCAAGAGTTAACCAAGTGTTTGTTAATGGAATGGGTATTACCAAATACTATGTTTGTCATTGGCCTGTTTCTAATGTTGAAGAATCTTATTATGATTCACATACTTCGGAATTTACAACTTTAGAGGAGACATTTAACAAAGCGTTTAAATCTGCAGGAGTTGCTGGATTAAATGTTGAGGCAACTACAGAATTAAAAGTTGCAACTACAAACCAAAAGAAAAAAAATAATAACACTTTGGCTGGTGTTACAACACCAGCAAATAATTTAAACACAACTACAAATGTGGTACCGTCTTGTCCACCTCCAACAATAACATCATTCTCACCATTAACAGGTGTTAGTGGTACTATTTTAACTATTGTTGGTAACAACTTAGATGAGGTAACGGGTATTACAATAAATAACGTAACCACAACTACAGGTATAACCATTTTAAATGCGTTTAATATTAGTGTTGTCGTTCCTTTTAGTAATAATGGATTAACAAATATTCAACAAACCCCGATTATTGTTAGAGGAATTCATGGTAGTACAGTAACGTCAGGATTATTTACCTATAATCCATCTCAAGTGACTCCAATACCAAATAATACAAACAACACCAACACTCAGCCACAACAAACAGGTCCTGTCACATTAATAGAAAATACACAAATAGGTGTAAACGGATCAACATCAAGTTTGATGGTTGGAGTTAATCCTCAAGTATTAAACAAAAATACTTGGACATTAGACCAAACTGTTGAAATGGTAGTTTCTGTTTATGACAATAATGTTGTTAATAATCTCAAAACAAAAACATTAAATAGAACTGTAACAATACCAATTATAGGATATGTTTCGAAAAATGTGTTTAATATAACACATGAAAATTTACAGGTTATATTAGTAAGTTATCCTATTGAAGAATTTAAGGTAAGTCCTATTACACCAACACAGACGGCTCAAATTAAATTTACAATAGTTGCGGCACCTACAGATAGAGCAATAAACATACAGGATGTTACACAATCATTTAATTTTGATTTTAGACCAACACAAACAACAATCCCAACATTTGCGGAAGTTGCGGCATCAATTGTTTTAATTGGTGAAAGTCCGACTTTACAAGGTAATGGACCTCAGTTTTTTAACATTAAAAAACCAGATAACAATGGATATATTACATTCCAATTTAATACCCCATCGTTTCAAGAACAAAATTATGTTGAAATATATTTTTTAGATTCGGATGGTGATAAAGCATCTTCAAGTAGATTGGTAGATACTCAAACAAGGTATACATATGAATATACTTTAACAGGTAAAGGTGTTTTCAAGTTAATTGTTAAGTATAGACCTTATGGACTTAAGTCACCGGTAAATGGTCAGGTATTAACTCAAACAGTTGTTGGACCACCATTCACTTTATAACTTAATCATATATTTATATAGAAACATTATTATGGATATTAAATCAGCATTAGATAATTATCTTGGTAAATCAACAAGATTCTCCCAAGAAGACAACGGTGATGGAACTAAACAAGTTTGTGACTTAGATACAGGAGATTGTTATACTGTAAGAGAAAGAGACGGTCTTATTGAAAGAGCCGGACACCAAACAACTGCCAACAGAAAAGTTAGAGTTGAAACTGCTAACGGTATAAAACAATTATTAAACGGTTAATACTATGAGTTTAGATAAAAAAATATTAAGTGAAATTAATAGATACAGAAGTATCAATAAATATATAATGGAGCAAGATGCGGAAGTACCTGCCGATTTAGGTGCATTAGCACCTGAAGCAGGAGCTACACCTCCACCACCTCCTGCAGATGTTGCTGCAACACCTCCACCACCGCCAACAGGTGGGTCTGAACCAATTGATGTTGAAAATGACCCTGATGTTGAAAAAATTGATGATGAGGGTAAATCTGATGAAAAGAAAGATGAATCATCTGATTCAGAAGAATTAGACATCACAGAATTAGTTACCGCTCAAAAAGATATTCAATCTAAACAAGATGACTATTTTGAAAATTTATTTGGTCAATTAAATAAATTAGAATCAAGATTAGGTGAGATGGATGCAATTATGAATAAACTTAATGCTCTTGAAAACAAAATTGAGAAATACAGAGAAAAGACACCTCAAGAAAAATTAGAGTTGAGAAGTTATGATTCATATCCATTTAACCAAAAACTTTCACAATTTTTTGACGACAAACAAGAAGAGATGGAAAAAACAGGAAAAAATGATTATGTTTTAACTCCTGATGATGTTACAGACATTAACGTTAACGATATCAAAAGTTCTTTTCAAGGAAATGGATTCAAAGACGAATATAAATACAAATAATATTAATTTAGACATTAATGAAAACCACCTTTTGGGTGGTTTTTTTATTTGACAAATCCAGAAAACTATACTATATTTACATAACAATTTAAAAAATAAAAAACATGATGAGTTCATTAGACGCCGTATTGGCACAGTACGAAAAAGCACAACAAGGGGGCGGGGCCCAAAACAAAATGTCACAAGACGAAAGAATGAAAAAGTATTTCGCTTGTATTCTTAGTGACAAAGAGAAATCAGGACAACGTAGAGTACGTATTTTACCTACATCAGATGGTTCTTCACCATTCAAAGAAGCATGGTACCACGAAATCCAAGTAGGTGGACAATGGCAAAAATTTTACGACCCAGGAAAGAATGACAATGAGCGTTCTCCTTTAAATGAGGTTTATGAAGAATTAATGTCAACAGGTAAAGAATCTGATAAAGAATTAGCAAAACAATACAAGTCTCGTAAATTCTACATCGTTAAGGTGATTGATAGAGACCACGAAGAAGACGGTGTTAAATTTTGGAGATTTAAACACAACTATAAGAATGATGGTATCTTGGATAAAATCATTCCAATTTGGAGAAACAAAGGTGACATTACTGACCCTGAAAAAGGACGTGACCTTATCATTGAATTAACAAAATCTAAAACACCTGCAGGTAAAGAATATACAAGTATTTCTACAATTATGTATGACGACCCAACAGCAATACACGAAGAAAAGGTTCAAGGTAATTCTTGGATTAATGACGAGTTGACTTGGTTGGATGTATATTCTAAAAAACCTGTTGACTATCTTGAAGCAATCGCTCGTGGAGAAACACCAAAATGGGATAGTGATAAAGGTGGTTATGTATATGGTAACGACACCGAATCTACAACATCTATGGGTGGAGCTAAAAAGGCTGAAACAAAAGCACCTATTGTTGACCCTCAAGCGAATGACGAGGTTGACGGAGATTTACCTTTCTAATAAAACAAAACACATCATGTATGGTATCTTGTATGGTACCATACATGATTTAATTTATATCACACATGGCAATAAAGAAAAACGATTTTAGTTCAGTTAAGAAGAAATTCTCAACTTCTGCAAAATACAAGCCCCAAAGATTTTTTGACTTAGGACAAGATTTCTTAGATGCGGTTGGATTACCTGGCCCCGCAATCGGACATTTAAATATGTTCTTGGGTCACTCAGATACAGGAAAAACTACAGCGTTAGTTAAAACTGCCGTTGATGCTCAGAAGAAAGGTATTTTACCTGTATTCATTATTACAGAACAGAAATGGTCTTTTGAACACGCAAAACTTATGGGATTTGATTGTGAAGAAGTTGTTGACGAATCAACAGGTGAATTGGATTGGGATGGTTTTTACATCTTCAATAACAATTTCAACTACATTGAGCAAATCACCGACTACATCAATAGTTTGTTGGATGCGCAAGAAAAAGGTGAGTTGGATTATAGTTTATTATTCTTATGGGATTCTGTAGGTTCAGTTCCTTGTAAGATGACCTTTGAAGGTAAAGGGGGTAAACAACACAACGCATCTACACTTGCAGACAAAATTGGTATGGGTATCAACCAACGTATTTCAGGTTCTCGTAAATCTGATTCAAAATATGAAAACACATTGGTTATTGTTAATCAACCTTGGGTTGAATTACCTGACAATCCATTTGGTCAACCAAAAATTAAAGCTAAGGGTGGTGAGGCCATTTGGTTAAACTCATCGTTGGTATTTTTATTTGGTAATCAAAAAGGTGCGGGAACAAACAAGATTACCGCAACCAAAGACAAGAGAAGTGTTAAGTTTGCAATTAGAACAAAAGTTTCTGTTATGAAAAACCACATCAATGGATTGGGTTATGAAGATGGAAAGATAATTGTAACACCACACGGGTTCTTAGCAGGAAAAGAAGCTGCAGAAGAAAAGATATCAATTGAGGTTTACAAAAAAGAATATGCCGACTATTGGAAAAATATTCTTGGAGTTGCATCTTTAGATTTTGATTTAAAAGAAGAAAAAGAGGATTAGTATATTGTTTCACATTATAAATCACAAACGTGATTAAAACATTATTAGTAGACGGAGATAATTTATTTAAGATAGGATTCCACGGAGCAAAGGACGTGTTTAACGACGGAGCTCATGTGGGCGGAGTATTTCACTTTGTGAGTGTACTCCGCAAATTCCTTGACGAACACAACCATGATAAAGTTGTTGTGTTTTGGGATGGTGATTCTAATTCATCCATCAGAAAATCCATATACCCCCAATATAAAGCAAACAGACGACAAGATGATATGAATGAATACAAGTACGAATCGTATTTGTATCAGAAGTCTCGAATCAAACAATATCTTGAAGAGATATTTGTAAGACAGGTCGAAATACATGACAATGAAGCGGATGACCTTATTGCTTATTATTGTAAGATATCTAAAGACGAAAAAATTATTATTTTTTCTGCAGATAAGGACCTTACACAGCTTATCTCAGCGGATGTGACAATCTACTCACCTATCACAAAACAATACTTTAAAAACGGAGATATGATATCTCTGAACAAAGTAGACATACCTCACTACAATGTATTATTAACAAAGATATTCACGGGTGACAAATCCGATAATATCGATGGAATCCAAGGACTTGGAGAAAAAACTTTAGTTAAATTTTTCCCTCAGGTGCAGGAAAAACCTTGTACTGTAGAAGAAATCTTGGATTATGCACGAAATCTCATACAAAATAAACCTTCAAAAACATTTACAAATCTTTTGACAGGTAAAACAAAATCAACTATACTTGGTGAAGAGTTTTACACAAGAAACAAAAAGATAGTTGACCTTACAAACCCTTTAATTACTGACGATGGAAAAGAATTGGTGGAACAGATTTTAACCGACACGATAGACCCTACAGATAGGGGTTACAAAAACTTAATGAGAATGATGATGGAAGATGGTCTTTTTAAATATCTACCCAAGAATGACGAAGCTTGGGTCAACTTCCTCAAACCATTTATGAAATTAACAAGAAAAGAAAAAAGAAACATAACAAACAAAAATTAAATTATGAAAGAGCAAGACAGCACTAAAATGGAATTCCTATTGACGTTGAATGACAACATCGTAGTTCAGAGATTCTTTAACGTTAGAGGGTTCAATCCTGAGGCAAAAAACTCAGTGGAATTGTATTACTTTATGAGACAATTGAAAGAAGAACTTCAGTATCATTTAAAGATGAAAACAATTATCTATATGATTGATAATAAAGATGCAATTGTTAATGACCCCGCAATTCTCGACACTTCATTTACTGAAGGTAGTGAACAATTCAATCTTTATGTTAGAATTGGAGAACAGACAATTTGTCATAGATATTTTGACGGAAAATTATTTCCACCGAAAGTTCGTTATACCGTTGACGTACGACCATTTTTGAAAGACGTTCTCCGTGAACTAACTGACATTTTTTCAGAACAAAAATTAAGTTTTGAATATTTGGGCGTTGACTTAAACAATTAAATATTTAATAAAACAGGGGATTACAAAAACGATATATGAACAAGAATTTTGATTACTTAGGGAATACTTTCCAGATACAACTTTTAAACCAACTTATTGTAGATAAAGAATTTTCAACATCAATTATGGATGTTATTGAAAGTGTTTATTTTGACAATAAGTACTTTAAAATTATCTTGCAAATGACAAAGGAGTATCACTCAAAATATCATTCTACCCCTAACTTTGATACTCTTGAACAAATAGTAAAATCTGAAATTTCACAAGAGTTAGTCGCCAAAATCGTTCTTGACACTATCAAACAAGTAAAAGACGCACCATTTGAAGGAACACAGTTTGTTCAAGAAAAGGCATTGAAGTTTTGTAAACAACAAGAACTTCAGAAGGCTATGGATAAAGCGCAAAAGATTATTACTGAAGGAGACTTTGAATCTTATGACAAAGTTGAGAGTTTGGTTCGTGAAGCGCTTCAAGTTGGTGAGAGAGAGACAGGTATGACCGACATTTTTTCTAACCTTGACACCGTACTTGATGAGGATTTCCGTCATCCAATACCAATAGGTATACCAGGTATTGACAGATTACTTAAAGGAGGTTTGGCAAAAGGAGAAATTGGCGTTATCTTAGCACCCACAGGTGTCGGTAAAACAACTATCCTAACCAAAATTGCGAACACAGCGTTTAATCTTGGATACAATGTACTTCAGATATTTTTTGAAGACAATCCAAAGATAGTACAACGTAAACACTTTACACTTTGGACGGGTATTGAACCTGATAACTTGGTAAAAAACAAAGTAGAGGTAATGGCTAAAATTACTGAAATCCAAGAAACAATGAAGAACGAGTTAATTTTACAAAAACTCCCTTCAGATACTATGACTATGAATCAAATCAAAAATCAAGTCAGAAAAATGATTGCTGACGGGACAAAGATTGATTTGATTCTTTTGGATTACATTGATTGTGTGGTACCTGAAAGTTCAAGTAAAGATGAGTGGAAAGCTGAAGGGTCGGTAATGAGAGGTTTTGAGGCGATGTGTCACGAACTATCATTGGTTGGATGGACCGCAACCCAAGGGAATAGAAGTTCAATATCTTCTGATGTTGTTACTACAGACCAAATGGGTGGTTCTATTAAGAAGGCACAAGTTGGACACGTTA
>Ga0208855_1000183_pt1 | contig 18274 bp, 15 predicted proteins | sample LakMenEpi17May12_FD_150708 | JGI IMG/M metagenome (GOLD analysis project Ga0208855, IMG submission 150708) | Freshwater microbial communities from Lake Mendota, WI - 17MAY2012 deep hole epilimnion (SPAdes) | ecosystem: Environmental > Aquatic > Freshwater > Lentic | place: Lake Mendota, Madison...
AATGCTGAAATTTAATCTGAATACAGACGCATCCGTTTCAATAGAAGCATACGATGTAATTGGGAACGTTGTGCTGAATAATGACAATTTAATGTATTTGAAACAAGGTGAAGTCATAAAAAGTGTTGATGTCAACACCTTGGAAAACGGCGTTTACTTTATTATTGTTACAATTAATCGTCAAAAAGCATTATTTAAACTCATTGTGCAACATTAAACCATTGGTTTTGTATTGAAAGATTTAATTCGCGTAATACTCTTTGTTTTTTGTTTGGGTAAAGTATTTACACAAACAATTAATTTTAAAAATTACACAACCGAATCGGGCTTACCACAATCTCAAATTTTAGCTTTATTTCAAGATCAAAACAATTTAATTTGGATTGGCACAAATTCAGGCGGTGCTGCCAGCTTTGATGGGCAAAAGTTCACAGTTTATAACGAATTAAATGGATTAAACAACAAAACGGTTAATTCAATCACGCAATTTAAAGATCAAATTGCTTTTGGTACATACTCAGGAGTAGACTTAGTTTCAAATAATCAAAAAAAACATTTTGGAAATAAGGATGGAGTATTAAATGAAAATGTGTTAAAACTTTTAGTAATTAATGACTCTCTGATAATGGCAACTCAAAAAGGAGTGTACTACCTATATAAAAATCAGGTTAAAGAGTTTAAAACAGACAGCTTACTTTCAGAAAGCGTTGTTTATAATGCTGAGATAGATAAAGAAAATAATTTATGGTTTAGTACACTTAACAACGGGCTATCTTGTTACAATTTTAAGACCAAAAAAGTCAAATGGTTTAATACAAAAAACGGATTAAACAACAATACTGTATTCGTTGTTAAAGAATACTCAAAAGATACTATGCTTATTGGAACAAGTTCTGGATTGTTTTACTTAATTAAAGGCAATCAACTTAAACCAGTTTTTGGAGAACAGTATAGTTTGGATTTAGGTGTAACTGATATAATAATTAAGAACAAAGTTATTTACGCAAGTGCATACAATAAAGGAGTTCTAAAAATTAGTAACGGCGTTATAACCAAAGTTTATAACCAAAAAACCGGGTTAAGTAAAAATGCTATAAGATGCGTATTAATGGATAAAGAAGAAAATTTGTGGATCGGAACTGACGGCGATGGGATATTTAAAAAGTCGAGCGAAATGTTTTCATACATAAATAAAAATCAAAACTTAATTGAAGATTATATAAGCTATGTTTACAAAGATGGGGAGGATTTATGGCTAAGCGTCAAGTCTAATGGAGTTGCCAAGTTCTCAAATGGCCAAACAACCAACTATACTCCTAATTCGAAAAATGGAATCGGTTTAAGTGAAGTTGATATCAATGCCATAATCAAATACAATGATAATTTATATTTAGGAACGAATTCAGGCTTAACAGCATTTAAAAATGAAAAGTTTTCCGCAATTGAGCAGCCTGATTTTACCAATAAGTACATTTTATCTTTGTATAAATCTAGTCAAAACAACCTATATATTGGAACAAGTGAAGGTTTGTTTGAACTTAATAATAGCATTATAAAAGGAGTAGACGCCGTTAATAAATTTATTTTTAACAACGAATTAATTGTTTACAAGGTAATAGAAGATAATGCTAAAAAGCTTTTAATCGCAACAAATATTGGGTTGATTGAATATAAAAATGGCATCGCAAAAATAATTAGTAAAGTAGATGACACCCCCATTAACAGTTTGTGTTGTGATATTTTTAATAATTATTGGATAGGAACAGAACTTGGTTTATACCTGCTTGCTAAAAACGAACTCACGCCGGTTTTATTTGAAAAGAAAAAAATGGGTTATGTAAATTTTACAATTACAAAAGATGGAAAAACAATTTACGTTGGCACCAATAATGGCTTATATAAAATTAAGGCAACAGATTACTATAAACAAAAAGAATTTATTAAACATTATACCACAGAGGATGGCTTATTATCACTAGAATCTAACGTTAATGCTGCATTTATTGATGAAAAAAACAGATTATTGGTAGGTACTGTTAAAGGGCTCGAGATTTACTCTCCTTCAGAAGATAAAGTGAACAATGCCGCACCCAATACAAAAATTAACTCTATTAAATTATTTTTTGGAACTGAAAACATCAATTATTACTGTAAAGGAGATACGAATTCGGCCTTACCACAAACTCTCATATTACCCCACAATAAAAATAATTTAACTTTTAATTTTGTTGGCATTTCGTTTACGTCTCCGGAAAAAGTTAAATACCAATATAGACTTTTAGGATTAGAAGATAATTGGTCGCCTATCACTACAAAATTTGAAATCACCTATCCATCAATTCCTCCCGGGACTTATACATTTATGGTTAAATCATGTAATAGTGATGGCGTTTGGAATGATACTCCATCTTCCTATGCCTTTACAATAAATCCACCATGGTATAAAACTTGGTGGTTTTACTCTGCATGTATAATATTTGTAATAGGAATAGTAATTGTCTACAATAAACAAAAAGTAAAAAAACTTATTGCAGATAGAGAAAGATTAGAACAGATTGTAAACGTGAGAACATTAGAGCTAAGAAAAGAAAAAGAAAAGGTAGAAGAAATCAATAAAGAAGTAATAGCACAAAAGATATTAATTGAAGAAAAACAAAAAAATATTATCGACTCGATTAATTACGCTAAACGTATTCAAACAGCATTAATGCCCACCAAAAAGTACATAGAAAGATATATTAAATAAAATTATTTAAACCGGATCTACATTTACGCTGACGCGATAGTTCCAATTTTTAAAATTAGATTTCAGGTCATTTAATTTACCAAACATGATTTCTCTTGTTTTTAATGCCGATTCGTTACGATTTACTTTTAGAAGAATACGTTTAATATAGTTGTTCTTTATTTTTTTAATCATTGGAAACTCAGGCCCCAATACATGTTCTTTAAACTCCGTTTTGAGGTATTGTGCTAATAATTCAGAAAGGTGATTCAACTCGTTTAGATCTTTACTTTGTAAAGAAATCTCGATTAATCGACTAAACGGTGGGTAAAAAAAAGCTTTTCGTTGATCCATTATGCTCTCATAGAACAATTCTAATTCATTATTAATAACGTACTTTATTACTTCATGCTTAGGTTGATTGGTTTGAATATAAACCTGTCCTTTCTCTGAGCCTCGTCCTGCACGGCCTCTAACCTGAACAAACAACTGAAATGCTTTCTCAAACGATCTGAAATCCGGAAAGTTTAATGCTGAATCCGCATTTAAAACGCCAACAACCGAAACATTCTTGAAATCCAACCCTTTAGTTACCATTTGTGTACCAATTAAAATAGATGTTTTACCACTTTCAAAATCATCCAGCAGTTGTTTATAGGCGTACTTGCTTCTTGTACTATCGAGATCCATTCTTGCAACTGTTGCCGTTGGAAAAAGTAATGAAATATCCTCCTCTATCTTTTCGGTTCCTAAGCCTTTAAATACTAAATTATTGCTTCCGCACGCATTGCAAACAGTTGGTGGTGTAGTAGTGTAACCACAGTAATGGCAAGTTAATTTATTACTTTGCTTGTGAAAAATTAAACTTACATCACATTGCACACATTGTGGCACATGAGCACAATCTTTACACTCAGTGTAAGGTGCATAGCCTCTTCTATTTTGAAATAATATAACTTGCTTCTTAGCCAACAGAGCACTTTCAATAGCATTAAATAAAGGTGTGGTTAAACAAGCTTTCATTTGTTGACTTTTTTCATAAAAATTGGTGTCACAAATAATCACCTCGGTTCCTCCTCCTTTAACGTGTTGCGTGTTTAGTTTAACCTCAATGTACTTTTTGTTTTTAATTTGATAAATTGTTTCTAAACTAGGTGTAGCAGAACCTAACAACACATTAGTCCTATGTTGAGCGGCCAAGTATAGGGCTGCGTCTCTTCCATGATAACGGGGACTGGGGTCATATTGTTTAAATGAGTTATCATGTTCCTCATCAACTATAATTAATCCAAGTTTTGAAAAAGGTAAAAATAAACTAGACCGTGCACCTAAAATTATTTTATAATCGGTTTTGTTGCGACTACTACCAAATTGCAAAACGTTATTCCAAATTTCAACCCTTTCATTTTCGCTGAACTTAGAATGATAAACACCAACTTGCTCGCCAAAAACTGCCCGTAATCGCGTTATCAACTGAGTGGTTAAGGCAATTTCAGGTATCAGGTATAACACCTGGCTTCCTCGACCAATGTATTCATTAATTAAATGAATATAAATTTCTGTTTTACCGCTGCCGGTTACACCATTTAAAACAACAGGCTTCTTAAGTTGAAATCCATTATAAATTTCTCTTAATACATCTGCCTGAGTTTCGCTAAGCTTGGCAATCTCCTTACTCTCTTTTTCAAAAACCAATCTCCCTTCCTCTATAAGATGTTCTAAAAATATTTCCTTTTTAATTAAAGCATTAATACCTGCATTACCCGATTTAGCAACTACTTCAGATTTAACAATCCACTCTGATGTTAAACCTTTCCTAGCTCTTATAATTGCTAAAAATGCCAATAATGCCTCTGCTTGCTTAAAACTTTTTGTGCCAAATTTTTCCAACAAAGTCTTAATTGCTGCATCACTGGCGTAACTCGGATTCAGTTGAAGATATATCACCAACTTTGGTTTATATTTCTCTTTAACCTCTTCAAAAATTTGTATGACTGATTTTTTTAATAATGAAGCTATTATTGGCTGTATACTTTTGATTGATAAAACTTTAACAACATCGTCAAACGATAAATTAGGGTTAACGACTAAAGCTTCTATTAATTGATGCTCCCTCTGTGTGAGAAAATTGTAATCCATTTCCTCTAAATTAAAAGCAGGATTAATTTGAATAGTTGACTGACTGCTTAACTTTAAACCACTGGGTAATGCTGCGTTTAATATATCTCCAGGATTGGCACAATAATAAAAAGCTAACCAATCCCAAAACATCAGCTGTTGTTCCAAAACAACAGGCTCTTCATCTAATACACTTTCTATATACTTTGCTTCATAGTTAGCTGGCGCTTGGTTATGTATTTTGTAAATGATGCCTGTATATAACTTGGATTTCCCAAACTGAACAATTACCCGTTTACCGATAGTTAATTGATTGTTAAGTGCCGTCGGAACCCTGTAGGTATATTTATTAGGGACTGAAAGTGGAACAATGACATCTATAAAAAATGTTTCCAATTAATTAACTAACTAATAATAAAAGCTAAAAACACACCTAACAACATCACTAAAATTTTTGGCAAATTGTATTTGTGATTTTCACTTCCTTCAAACATTATAACCGTACTGATATGCAAAAATATACCAATAACCAGGCCATAGGCAATTGGCATAAACTCTTTAAGATTTAAAGTAGAGTTCGTTCCTAAAAAATAAGAAGTGAGTAATCCAAACGGTGCCATTAATGAAAATACAACAAGCAATGCAATAACCTTAATTGAATGCGTATGATGATCCTTTAATAAAGTTGCAAAAGCAATGGCAATTGGCGTATTATGCAATGCAAGGCCGAGCATTATTTTATAATTAAAAGTGTTAGTAATACTATTGTATAGAGGCAATCCTTCTAAGAAAGAATGAAACATTAAGCCAAAAATGATGCTGAATGGAAAATGATTCTTACAAGTTGCTGTATGCGAATGGACGTGTCCATGTTCAATTCCACTGCTAAAAGTATCAATAACCAATTGCAAACAAAAACCAATCACAATAAACAAACCCACAAGCTTATGATTTTGATGTTCATACGCTTCAGGAAGCAAATGCATTATTGCCACCGAAAAAATATAGCTGGCACTGAGCGCTAATAGTAGTTGAAGTTTCGTTTGATTTATTTTAATAAAATAGGTTAGAGAACCAAATAATAAAATTGGAGCAGATAGATAAAATATACTATTTAGTAAGGGCATTATTTTTTAAACACTAATATTAGTCTTTCACTATTTATCTCATCAAAAGGTTCTAAGTTATAATTACCAAAGATGTTTTGGAGTTTAAGTTCTGTTAATTCAGCAAATTTCAACAGCATGGATTTGTTTAGCAAAGTAACTCTTTCTTCAAAAGAATAATTCTTTTTATCAGCAGAAAATTTAATCGTTTTAATTACCTGATTATTCTCAATTCTTTTAGTTATATAAAAACGGATGTCTTCCCTCTCCTCTATAGATTCAGGTTTCAAACAAGATATCACTTTGGTTGCATTTAAAAAATCAATCACAAAATACCCGTTTGGCTTCAAAGCACTTGCTGCATTTTTGATAACCTTTAAGTTATCTTCAAACCTCTTAAAATAGCCGATACTGGTAAATAAATTTACAACCACATCAAAATAGTTACTTCTAAACGGGAGTCGCATATCATGAATATAAAACTCTATATCCTCTTTACTTTGTTGGATTGCGGCCTTTATACTGTCTTTAGCCAAATCTGTACCGGTAACAACATGCCCTAACTCATTCATCACCCTACAGTGTCTACCTTTGGCGCAGGCCATATCCCAAACTTTAAATTTTAAATCAGAAGAAAGGTGGTTAAATAGATTAACAATGAATCTTTTGGCCTCATCATCATTTCGGTTATTATACAATAAAAAATAATACTTGGAATTAAACCAATCTTCAAACCATTCACTCTCTCGCATGTTAGAACTGGTTTATGTTAATCGTCAGTCGGATCAGGGGCAATAGAAGGCTTTGCTTTTTTAGCCTTTATTTTACTAGGCCATAAAATATTGATTAATTCATTATGAACTGTTAATAAACTTTTACTGATACCATTTATCACGGTCACATTCTCATTGCTTTTGTTTTTCCAGGTCCGTTTTACCTCTTCATGGGAGCCATCGCTTAAAAGAATATAAAACTTAATAACCTTTCCTTTTAAAACCTCAGCTTTACCATTGTTACAAGTGGCTTTATTTCCTAATCTAAATGTTATTATAACATCTTCATATACACCATCCTTTACTTCATCTGCTCCTCGTTCTTCAAACTTAGCCGCCCATTTATTGTAGCAATTCATTTCATTCACTAATTTATCTTGAGCGTAATTTAACCCAACAAAAACAAATGTAAATATTCCGAAAATAACCTTTTTCATTAACAATACTCTTTAGAATTATTCAAACATACAAATAATATTTGTCGTTACAAAAAGCTATGGCATTAAAATAATTATTAACTTGGCAATATGTTGGTTAAAACGTATGGCTATGCCGTTCAAGGCATCGTGGCAACTAAAATAACAGTTGAAGTTAGCATTGCTACCGGTGTTAATTTTTACTTAGTTGGATTACCCGATAGTGCAGTTAAAGAGAGCCAACAGCGAATAGACACAGCGCTAAAACAACAAGGATTAAAAATTCCTGGAAAATCAGTAACTATTAACATGGCGCCGGCTGATATCCGTAAAGAAGGCTCTGCTTATGATCTAACAATTGCGGTTGGTATTTTAGGTGCAAACGAACAACTTAAACAAGATCTCTTTAACGATTTTGCAATTATGGGTGAACTAGCCCTTGACGGTGAATTAAGGCCAATTAAAGGAACACTTCCAATTGCTATTAAAGCAAAGCAAGATGGATTTAAAGGGATTATTTTGCCGGTTGAGAATGCTCCGGAAGCTGCTGTAGTAGATGGCTTAATTGTTTATCAAGCTAGTCATTTAAAAGAGGTGATAGATTTTTTTAATGGCTCGGGAACTTTGCAACAACATGTAATTGACTTAAAAACGAGCTTTAATACGAGCAATAATTTTATTGAATTTGATTTTTCTGATGTGAAAGGTCAAGAAAATATCAAAAGAGCGCTTGAAATAGCTGCAGCAGGAGGGCATAATGTAATTCTGATTGGTCCGCCCGGTGCCGGCAAAACCATGCTCAGCAAGCGACTTCCTAGCATTTTACCGCCACTTACATTAGACGAGGCTTTAGAAACCACAAAAATACACAGCGTTGCCGGTAAAGGCGGTAAAGGTTTAATTTTACAGCGTCCGTTTAGAAGTCCTCATCATACGATTAGCGACGTAGCCTTGGTTGGTGGAGGAAATAACCCTCAGCCGGGAGAAATTAGCTTAGCACATAATGGCGTTTTATTTTTAGATGAATTACCTGAATTCAAACGAACTGTATTGGAGGTTATGCGGCAGCCATTAGAAGACAGAGTGGTAAGCATAAGTAGAGCAAAATTTGCTGTTGATTACCCTGCAAGTTTTATGTTAGTTGCCAGCATGAACCCTTGCCCATGTGGTTATTACAATCATCCTGAAAAAGAATGTGTTTGTGCTCCGGGGATTGTTCAAAAATATTTAAGTAAAATAAGCGGCCCTTTATTAGATAGAATTGATTTGCACGTTGAAGTAACCCCTGTGCCATTTGGCGAATTAACAAAACAACAGCATTCTGAAAATAGTTCTATAATTAGAACTCGTGTAATTAAAGCTCGCGATATTCAAACAAAACGCTTTTCAAATAATCCTGAAGTTTATTGTAATGCTCAAATGAAAACAAAAGATTTGGCAAAATATTGCCAATTAAATGAAGCCGGGCATACTTTGCTCAAAAACGCCATGGAAAGGTTAGGGCTAAGCGCAAGAGCATATGACCGAATTTTAAAAGTATCTAGAACCATTGCTGACCTTGACGCTTCAGATAACATTGAAACAAATCATCTGGCAGAAGCCATACAATATAGAAGTTTGGACAGAGAAGGTTGGGCAAGTTAAATGAGAGGTTTGAATAAATATTTGATTAGTTTAACGCTTGCCTTAAGCAGCCTATTAAATGCGCAATTTAATCAGGAAGCCTTTTATAAAAAGTTTCAAAATGCCCCAATTAAGGAAAAAGTTAAAATGGTTTCAGAGGAACCATATGAAAACATTAAGGAAATTTTTCCTCTACTAAGTGACACGCTTGAGAGCATTAAGAAAACCATTTACAATAAAACCATACATCAAGAAGCCAGATTACTATTCGACAAAATTGACTTAAACATTGAAGTATACAATAAAAATTATGCTAAAGCCATCCACATTCTGCAAAAGGCTTTAAACTATCATTGTAGTAATTTAGACGATTCATTGTGGTGTTATATCAAACTAAAAGACAATTATATTGAAATTAAAGATGCTGTAAAAGCAATGGAAATGAATCGTTTTGTTGAAGAGAATTATGAAAAACGTAAGGATAAAAAAATTAGCTATGGTTCACAAAAAAGCAAACTGTTTTATGCGATTGGTTTATACAAAGAAAGTATAGAACAAAGAAAAAAGGAGTTTCTAAGTGCCAAACCAACACCATTTGGTGAGGTTTATTTAAATAATGATTTAGGACATTATTTTAACTTACTTAAAAATTCAGATAGCGCCGAGTTTTATTTTTTGAAAGCAAAGGCAAAATTAAAAAATATTCCAGAAACTCCTGAAAACCGGAAGACCATTGTTTTCTACAATGGCTTAATCGACGGAAATATAGCATCTTCGAAATTTAACAGTAAAAAATATCAAGAAGCCATACCTCTATTGTTTAATGATATAAAGGCCAGTATTGAGTGTAATGAATATGGAAGCGCCTACAATAGTTATATGCTATTGACTCAAACTTATTTAAAATTAAATAATCCGACTGCTGCCAAAATTTACCTTGATACAATTATTAATTTTCATAAAAGAGCGCCACATTTATACAAAAGTGTAAAAACTGATTTAATTCTTGCCAATTATTATGCCTTGGTTAAAGATTATAAACTTTCAGCCTCCTATTATGCAAAATTTATTCAGGTTAATGATAGTATTAACAACCTTGAAAAAGAACGGCAAATAATCAATCAAGGCGTTGCATACAATGTTCAGAATAAAGAACTTGAACTTGAACAAAAAAACAAGGTTTTAGCAGCAACTAAACTGGAGGATTCTAAACAAAAAACTTTTAGAGCCTATTTATTAGCGGGCATTTTAATGTTGTTGGCAGTAGTGGTATTTTTAGTTTTAAATAACCAATATGCCAAAAAAAGAGAACAAGAACTATCAGAAGTTAATAAACAAATTTATTCTCAAAATTTAATTATTGAACAGTCGCTTAAAGAGAAAGAATTACTCATAAAAGAAATACATCATCGTGTAAAAAATAACTTGCAAATTATTACAAGTATGTTAAGTTTACAAATAGGCAAAACAACTAACAAAGAGTCTTCAACAATTTTAAACGAAGCCAAACAACGAATTGCCTCCATTGCCCTAACCCATCAAATGCTCTATCAAAAAGGAAATCTCTCGTCTGTTTTGCTTGAAGACTTTCTGAGTAAATTAATTTATCAGATTGAGGGTACCTTGCCTGAAAACAATATTACCTTAAACATTCAACTAAATTCGAGTGAAACAAAAGTAAACATTGACACTGCGATACCTCTTGGACTGATTGTGAACGAAATTTTAACGAATTGTTTTAAACATGCTTTTCCCGAAAACGCAGGGGGAACAATTTCCATTATTTCAAGTGTTGAAAATCAAAGTTTAACACTAAAAATAAGTGATGATGGCGTAGGTTTTGATGTTTCTAAAGCTCAACAACCTGCCAAATCATTAGGTTTAGAATTAATTGAAATTTTAGCAGAGCAATTAAATTGTAAAATGGATGTCATTAACAACAATGGAACCACTTATGTTTTGAAACTCAACCTAAGTTAAATTTGAAAGAAGCTAATCAAATACTGCTCGATTTAAAACGGAAAATATTAAAGCCGGTTTACTTTTTGTGTGGTGAAGAAAGCTATTATATTGATTTGATTACTGAATATATTGAAAAAAACATTCTTGAAGAAGCTGATAAAGAATTTAATCAAAATGTAGTGTATGGTAAAGATGTTGATTTAATTCAGGTATTAGGGCTGGCAAAACAATTCCCCATGATGAGTGAATACCAGGTTGTAATTGTAAAAGAGGCTCAAAATCTCAAAGAGTTAAGTAAAACAACCGGCGAAGGTTCAGAAAACAGCAATAAGTCAACCTCATCCAACAGCGCAACGGCACAGTTTATTAACTATCTCCAAAACCCACAACCAACAACAATACTAGTTTTTGCTTTTAAACATAAAAGTATAGATAAGCGAAGCTCGCTTTCAAAAGCCATTCAAAAACATGCTGTTTTTTTAGAAACCAAAACACTTTACGATAATGAAATCCCTAAATGGATAACAGAATATGTAACAGACAAAAATTATGCCATTAGCCCTAAAGCAACGATTTTATTGTCAGAGTTTTTGGGCAATGATTTAAGTAAAATAACAAATGAGCTGGGGAAATTATTTATCAATTTACCAGTAGGTAAAGAAATTACTATTGAGTTAATTCAGGAAAATATTGGCATCAGTAAAGACTATAATGTGTTTGAATTACAAGATGCTTTAGCTAAAAAAGATATTTTAAAGGCTAACCAAATCATTAATTACTTTGCGTCAAATGAAAAAGAAAATCCATCTGTATTGGTAATTAGCTCTCTTTATAATTTTTTTACCAAACTACTCAAATACCATTTTTTGCACGATAAAAGTAAGTTTGCAGCAGCAAGTGCACTTGGGGTAAATCCATATTTCATTGATGGAATTGCAAAGGCTGCTGGCAACTACAGCACCTTAAAACTAAAAAATATCTTTTCCTACCTAAAGGAAGCAGATTTAAAAAGTAAAGGGATAGAAAATAGCAGTTTAAACTCAGGTGATTTATACAAAGAGCTGGTGTTTAAAATTCTTCACTAAAACACCTCTTTTGCAACTGCTCGTGTAGCTTCACTGGTACCCATTGTGTAATAATGTAAACAAGGAACGTTGGCCTTTAATAATTCTTTACTTTGCTCTATACACCATTTAACTCCAACTTGTTTTATTTGTTTGTCATCCTTACATTTTTCTAACTCCTCATAAAAAGGTTGAGGTATATCTATATGGAAAATTTTTGGAAGAGCTGTTAATTGTTTTTTACTACTAAATATTTTTAAACCCGGAATAATTGGAACGTTAATGCCATTTTGACGGCAAACATCAACAAACTCAAAGTACTTTTTATTATCAAAAAACATCTGCGTTACAATGTACTCGGCGCCGGCATCTACTTTAGCTTTTAAATATTTTAAATCGCTGATTAAATTTGGAGCTTCAAAATGTTTTTCCGGATAACCGGCAACACCAATACAAAAGTTAGTTGGAGCAGCATCCTTCATCTCCTCATCCATATACTTGCCTTTATTCATGCTATCAATTTGTGTTACTAAATCTAAAGCATAATTGTGTCCACCCGGTTCAGGTACAAAAGACGGTTCAGTTTTAATACTATCGCCACGCAGAGCAAGCACATTGTCAATACCTAAAAATTGTAAATCTATTAAAGCGTTTTCGGTTTCTTCCTTGGTAAAACCGCCACAAATAATATGCGGAACTGCCTCAACATCATACTTGTTCATAATTGCAGCACAAATACCAACTGTTCCCGGCCTCTTTCTGATGCTTACCTTTTCAAGGTATCCGCCGTCTCTCTTTTTATAAATGTACTCTTCTCTATGATATGTAACATCAACAAAAGCCGGCTTGAACTCCATTAAAGGATCTATTCCATCATAAATACTTTGTATGCTTTTACCCTTCAATGGTGGTAAAATCTCAATAGAAAAGAGTGTTTTTTTACTCTCTGATAATTTCTGAATTAGTTTCATTTAGTTTTGAATAGATAGAATTTCTTTTATTTCAGGCACAGCCTTTCTGATTGTTTCTTCGATTCCCGCCTTGAGTGTCATGTGACTCATACTACAAGTTTTACAAGCTCCGGTGAGTTCAAGTTTAAGAATATGGTTATCTGTAATCTCCAACACCTCCACATTCCCTCCATCAGCCTCTAAATAAGGTCTAATGGTATTAAGCGCTTCTTCAACTTTTCGGTACATATCATCCATATTCTCAATATTTTAACAAAGGTAATAGTTAAACAACATTTAGCAAAAAAATTGATTACTAAATTTAAGGTGCCTATCATCTAAAAAACTCATTTATCCGCCTTTTCGCTGTTAAATTCAGTGTTACTTATTAATAAAGTTTTTAATATCAAAGGGCTGTTCCTCCAAAAAACACGATTTAATCCGCAAATTGTAAAATTGAACCTTGCGGTAAGCGGAAGGTATCCTCAATTAAAGTAAATGAGCTTTGTAACAATGCTATTGGTTAATTTTCCTTTATTATTGTAAGTTTCCTGTTTGTAAAGGCTGTCGCCAAAGAAACTGTATAAAGTTTTAGAAACAACTCTTCCGTGGCTGTTTTTAGAAGTTTGTTCTTGTGGCAAACCATTATCGTTATAGCTTTCGGTAATACAATAATTTATTTTATCGTTTACATAATGTGTTCTTACCTTACTTTCAATTACTTTTTTATGGGCCAAGTAAGTTTTAAATATTGTCTTGTCGCTAAAAATAGGTTTATTGTTATTATACACAACGTATTCATAATAAGGTTCAAGGCTATCCGCGAAATGTGTCAATGATGTTTTCTCTTCTTTGCCCTTATAAATGGTATATTTTTCGATTTTAAGAAGATGGTTAATACTGTCGGATAATTTGTAAAAAGTGGAAACTGTTTTCGTTTCAAAATCTTTATGTTTTTGAAAAGTTGCTTCAAACTGTTTGCCATTATTGTCAAAACCGCTGTTTTTACAAATCTGAGTAGTGTTGCTTTTTATTTCTAACTTCCCCTTATCATCACATTCAAAATTCCAAATGTTTGTTATTTTATTCTTCCCATTATAAGCTCTCGTTTGCTTTCTATCGCCATTTTCATAGTACTCAAATTCATATTTACCGGAATTTATTTTCTTGCCTTTTTTATACTTATAAAAATGAGTTCTTATAGGTTTATTGTTACTCATATAGGTAATATGGTAAGAGTTACTTTTTAATTCATTAGTATAAACAATTGAAGAATCCAACATGTTTTTACCCCTATAAAAATAAATGTTTTGATGAGCTATATTACCTTTTTCGTTTTTAGATTTTTTCAGCTTCATGTTGTCAAATTTATCATACTCAAAAAATTGATGGCTAAAATCGTAAATCCTACCTATTTTGAAATTCTTGGCCAACCTTTTGCTTTTTACCTCTATGGTTCTTCCTCTCTCATCAAACTCTTCATAAGAAAATTCTTTTTGATTTTTTACGCTGGTTTGACAGTAAGATTTTAGTTTTTTCTGGCTTAAGACAGAGGCAACAGTAAGGTAAAAATTCTGGCTATTGTATGAGTAAAAGCCATTATACTCCTGTGAGTTTTTAAAAGTGGTTTGGGCTGTTACCTTACTAAATATAATAATAAACAGTATTAATTTCTTCATGTTTGTCATAACCCAAAAATATTAAAGCGTTACAAAATATTATCCATAAATTTACAAACAATAATGGGAGAAAACGATAATCTAATATTTGGCACTAGAGCTGTAATAGAAGCTATAATTGCTGGTAAAGCAATTGAAAAAATATTACTTCAAAAAGGCTTATCAAATGAGCTTTATCATCAATTAAGGAAAGCAATACAAGGAACAACCATTCCGCTTCAATTTGTTCCGGCCGAAAAACTTCAACGAATAAGCGCTAAAAATCACCAAGGAGTTATCGCTTACTTAACCGAAATTACTTATTTTCAAACTGAAGATTTATTAAGTGAAGTGTTTGAAAGTGGTAGAACGCCGCTTTTGCTGATTTTAGACAGAGTAACAGATGTTCGGAATTTTGGTGCCATTGCAAGAAGTGCAGAGTGTGCGGGAGTAGATTTTATTATTATTCCTACCCGGGGTGCGGCCCAAATTAATGGCGATGCCATCAAAACAAGTGCCGGAGCCCTCCATCAAATTAAAGTTTGTAGAGAGGAAAATTTAAAAAACACAATAGAATATTTAAAAGAAAGTGGTGTGCAAATTGTTGCTTGTCACGAAAAAACAACCAACTTATACTTTAATGCCGACTTAGCCCAGCCTACCGCTTTAATTATGGGAAGCGAAGAAAATGGTATAAGCGGTGAATATCTTAAACGTTCCGATTTACAGGTAAAAATTCCCATGAATGGCAACACAGCATCATTAAATGTTAGCGTAGCAACCGGAATCATTTTATTTGAAGCAGTGAAACAACGGTTGCAAAGTACTTAATGCAGTTTATTTTAAAAAGCCACATCTTCTTAAGTATATGCGTTGTTTGCTTTACTGCCCAAACATATTGGATTTACAGTGATTTCAACTTGCCACTAACTCCACTGCTAATTAATTTTGTTGGAACTTTTTGTGTTTATAACTTACAAAAGTTGTACGACGCTACATTAGAAAGCAACGAAATTGAGGAAAAGTATAAATGGTATATACAAAATCGAAAGCTTGTTTTAACCTTAATCGTTTTATCTCTGCTTGTTTCTTTTAATTATATATATCATTTCTTAGCTGAAAATACGTCTTATTTTTGGTGCTATTTTGGTGCTGCAATTTTTACACTTTTATACTATGTGAAACCATTAAAGCTAAAGCGATACGGCTGGTACAAGCCATTTCACATTTCAATAGTTTTTATTTTTTCATGTATCATAATTCCTTTATACCCGAAGATTTCCACTTCTGATTTGCCTTATATCACCTCTCAGTTTTTGTTAATTTTTTGCCTAAGTATTTTATATGATTATAAGGATATTACACCAGACCTTAAAATAAACCTACAAACCTTTGCAGTTCGTTTAAAATTACAGCACTTTAAGTTATTAGTGTCTGCATGCTCTTTATCGTTTATCATTACTTCTTACGTGATTGAGAGAACCTTTTTTTATAGTTCTCTTGCCTCAGGGGTTTATCTGCTTGGATTGCTTTACTTTTTAAATGAAAAAAGAAACTATATTTACTACCTTTTTTTCATAGACGGCGCGTTAATGCTTCAGTTTTGTTTTACAATTTTTTTCAGCTAATTCCATGACTAAAAAAGAAATTTTGTTAGCCTGCGAAAAAAAATTAAAGTCATCCTTGAGCCAGCTCGATCATGAACTCCTTTTAATTAACGAGGCAATTACAAATGAAACAAAAAATACGGCCGGCGACAAACACGAGGTAGCCAAAGCTCAATACCAAAGACAACAAGAACAATTGTTATCACAATTAAATGTTTTTGAATTACAATTAACTCGACTTGTTAAAATAAGAGATGAACCCCATGAACGGATTGATTTTGGAACATTATTTAAAACTAACCAAGATTGGTTTTTTTTAGCCGTTCCAATAGGCAAAATTAAACTTCAAGACAAAATCGTTATAACACTTTCTAAAGATGCCCCAATTGCTTTAAAATTTATAGGTAAACAAGTTGGTGATTTAGTAGAATTTAACCAAAGTAAATACATTATTAAAGAAATACTATAAGGCCGCACTAGTTTAACGCGGTAATTCAGTATTTTTGACAAAAGATTTTAAACATAAACTCACTAAAGTTGTCATAAACTTAACATGATAGAAACAGCTAAAGAAAACCAATCAATTCAAGCGATTCTTGATGCCGATATCTCAACTGAATTAAAAGAAATTGCCGGCAAAGTAGCTCAAAGAAAACGTATTACTAATCAAGAGGCTATTTATTTATACCATCATGCGGAGCTGTCTTATCTGGGTATTTTAGCTAATCATATACGAACCTACATGAATAAAAATTATGTTTATTTTAATCATAATTTTCATGTTGAACCAACAAACGTTTGTGTTTATACATGCTCCTTTTGCTCTTATTCCAGGCTTATTAAAAACAGAGAACAAGGCTGGGAGCTATCGGTAGATGAAATATTAAATATCATTAAAAAATATGATGAACAAGCAGTAACTGAGGTTCACATAACAGGCGGAGTTGTACCTAAGCAAGATTTGAATTTTTACAAAGAGTTATTTGAAAAAATCAAACAACATCGTCCGGAATTGCATATTAAAGCGCTAACACCAGTTGAGTTTCACTATATCTTTAAAATAGCAAAAGTATCTTATGAAGATGGCTTAGCAATACTTCATAAAGCCGGTTTGGATAGTTTACCGGGCGGAGGTGCCGAAATTTTTAACGAAACCATCAGAGATCAGATAGCAGGAGGTAAATGTAGCTCAGAAGAATGGCTCAAAATTCATAAGATATGGCACCAGATGGGTTTGCATTCAAATGCTACCATGTTATATGGTCATATCGAATCCTTTGAACATCGTGTAGATCATATGGACCGTTTAAGACAATTACAAGACGAAACAAAAGGGTTTAATGCCTTCATCCCGTTAAAATTTAGAAATAAAGATAATCAAATGGCTCATGTGCCTGAAGTGAGTGTTATAGAAGATTTAAGAAACTATGCTATCGCACGCATCTACTTAGACAATTTTCAGCACATTAAAGCATATTGGGCAATGATCGGCAGAAAAACCGCTCAACTTTCGCTGAACTTTGGAGCGGATGATTTAGATGGTACGATTGATGACACAACAAAAATATACAGCATGGCTGGCAGCGAAGAACAAAACCCAAAATTAACTACGCAAGAGCTGGTAGACTTAATTAAAGCTGTTGGGAAAACTCCAGTTGAAAGAGACACTCTATATAGAATTGTAAAGGAGTTTTAACAAACCTTACCTTGTTAAAAATTAAACCCAAAATTTAATTAGCATGCCTTTCAGGTAAAATAAAAGATTTAATTTTGCCGAAATTTATTAAAGCATGAAAAAAATTATAGTCCTAATTGTAGTTGTAATTTTTAGTACTACAAACTCAAAAGCACAGGAAGCGGCAAAAAAAGACACCAGTTATTGGAAAAAATCTGGCTTCTTCGGCCTTAATCTCAGTCAAACAGCACTTAGCAATTGGCAAGGCGGTGGTCAAGATAACGTTGCTGCTAACGCAATTGTTAATGCTGAAGCAATCTATAAGAAAGCCAAAATTACTTGGACTAATAAGCTCGATGGACAATATGGAATAATTAAACCAGGAGATGCTAAATTATTCCGCAAAAATATTGATCAACTTTTTGCCCTTTCAAAATTAAATGTTGATGCTTTTCATAAACATTGGTTTTATGCTGCACAAATAGATTATCGCACACAATTTGCTCCTGGATCCAATTACATTGGTGATTCTATAGCCGGTAGAGCTACTTCAGATTTTAATTCTCCGGGATACACACAAATAGCCATTGGTTTAGA
>Ga0208855_1000184_pt1 | contig 18243 bp, 41 predicted proteins | sample LakMenEpi17May12_FD_150708 | JGI IMG/M metagenome (GOLD analysis project Ga0208855, IMG submission 150708) | Freshwater microbial communities from Lake Mendota, WI - 17MAY2012 deep hole epilimnion (SPAdes) | ecosystem: Environmental > Aquatic > Freshwater > Lentic | place: Lake Mendota, Madison...
TAGCAAACCAAAACTTTGGTAAAGCATATACTTTCATACTTAAGTATTAAAAACCTTTATGCACAAACCTGTTTTTACAGGAATCATGTGTAAAGACCTGTAGTGGTAAATATAATCTTTTTGAAAGATTACGTCCAAGATAATATAGTGTTGTATCTGCATGGTTAAATATTTACTTGTAGGTATATTTAAGCATACATATCTTATCGGTAACAAAATCCGTAGACATCGTAAAATAAAGCTTGTTGTCGATACCATTAAAATGTTCCATACCGTACATATAGAGATAAGTTGCTATTTTCATATGTGTTTTAACAGTAATCTAATATTGTTTTCCAACTTACTATTTATACAGTTGTATATCAGCATACGTTTTTCGTTAGACTTTCTGACTATATACAATGCTCTACCTGAAAGTGTAGTGCCAAATGTAGTTGAGAGTTTCATGATACATGTTTTAGTATTGTTATCATATCAGCAGGGTCATGTTTGTAGTATTCTTTACAGTTTATATATCTAGGTATCAGAACAGAAATCCACTTGTACAATATGCTTATCTCTAATCCTTTAAATAAGGTTGCTCCTATTTCCATAATTTAAGTATTAAGCTAGGATCAAAAGGTATTACATAGGTAAACTGAACTGCAAAACTAGTACATCTACAGTTCCTGTAATTAGTTGCTTTATTAAACTGTGTATATGCTATTTCAACAACATTTGACATTTTTACTATCATAATGACATAAGTTTTAAAGCTATTGAGAAATCATCTTGAAGAAACCCTTCACGATAATGACAATGACAGTATATGATACTTGAAAAAACATTCTTTACATCCTATGCATACATCAAAACGTTGATATTTGCTCTCATAGCATGTATTTTAAGGTTATGAATACATCATCTTGCATTTCGTAGAAGTTTTTACAACTTCTAAAAGTTTCATCAGTAATAGTATGAGTTATCCTACTTGAGTGTAAGTACTCGTGTATCCTACTGTTAAAGCTGTGAAAGTTACCAGAAGGATCTAGTTTGTTTAAGCTAAATAATTCCATGGTATGTATTTTAAAGTTAGTATAATATCATTTTCATAACTATGAGCTTCTTTACAAGAGTATACTGATAAACTATCTAAATGTGACTTAAGATTTAACACTGTATAATAATAATAAGGTCCTGGATTATATAGCATTATTCGCATGGTGTATGTTTTAGTAACAGTTTAAGTGTAAATTTCTTGTAGAATATTATACAAGTAAATGTGTCTGTGTAGTATTTACTTATGGTAAGACCACTCATACCTGTTATTATATTCATAATATGTATTTTAAGGTCACTAAGTTATCCATGTATGACATAGATTTTGTACAACTTAATATTATATTTAATGAGTTTAAGTCATCATTGCGGTCTATACGTAGTGTATTGTGCATAATCCATCCTGGTGATGGTTTTCGGATAAGTACGCTATCTATATAATGAGCTGATGCTATCATATTATATGTTTTAATGTTAACACTGTGTCTAAGTCATCTTTACGCCTAATACAACTTATAGCTAATTCATAATTGTTGAATGTGCCTGTTGCATCATGTATAAGTAACCTGAGGGAAGGTCTTCCAAGATAAAGTATGTCATATGCATGGCGTGTTGTTGCTATCATATTATATGTTTTAAGGTAATTAGAAAATCATCAAGTTGCCAAGTAATATCAATATCTAATATGTAATCATTAAAACTATTAGGTAGTACCCTCCAACTTACTACATCGCTTAAGTTATTTAGTACATGCATAGTTTATGTATGATTGTTATGTGGTTGTTAAATGATTGATAGTTTAAACAACTAACATAACAGTTAGCTAGTGGTAAATGTCTTGAATAGTTTGGACATGTTATTATCATCTTATTAGTTTTAATACAGGTATTAATGTTTCATTAAACGGGTTATCACCTATACAAGATTTGTTAGGTATATGTAATGCCATAACTTGACAAAACGAATAACTATGGTACAGCTCTAGTTCCATCGCTTGTGTGTTATAATGTATCCAATCTTGTTACAGATACAAATGTAGTCTGTTACCATAATTTGTATATCTAATCCTACACGCATGGTACAAGTTTTAAAGTGATTAAAGGGTCACATGTGCGTTTTATTAATTCATAAACTTCCAATTTTTGACTAGTACATCTGTAGTAGCCATAGTAAAGTCCTTCTCTGTACATTATGTGTCTTACTTGCATGGTATATGTTTTAGTATTAACAGTTTAGCATGTTTACGTATATATCCTTCACAACCTAAATAGTTTCTTAAATAAACTTCATACATGTAGTTTTTACCGATGTTAGTTAGACTGTGTACTTGCATGTTATATGTTTTAAGACTAAAACACTTTCACTAAACAGTGTACTGTTTATCTCTATAGTTATACAGTTCCTGTATTGATGTCTGCGTTTAAATGGGTAAGGTGCTAAGACATATTCTATCCACATGTTCACGGTATCTGTTTTAAGGTTAAGACAATATCGTTTTCTTTGTATGGTCTCAACATACAGTTACTGAAGTAAGTGTACTCCCGCTTTATAATGTTGTGGAATAATATGCTAACACTTTTATTGTTAATCATGTGTTCAATTATTTCCATGGTATGTGCTTTAAAGCTAAGTAAACATCATCATCACACACTGCTTCCTTGTATTTACAATTCCACATTGTTGCCATTATGTTGTAATCTTTGGTATTATTACCAAAAATAAAACCTATTGAAGTTGCTATCATAATATGTGTTTTAAGTTAAACCTTACAAGATTTGAAAATATAACACAACAGTCTGTATAGTTAATACCATTTATGTGTTGTATGCAAGATTTACCTACATCAAAAACTGCTAATACTTTAGTATGCATGGTACATATTTTAGTGTTAGTAATCTGCTATAGCCTCTTGAACCTAAGCAGTTTCTTGTTTTCAGTCTTTTTTTTTCAATTACTTCCTTATACTCCTTTAGTGACATAGTATTAAACAGTTTCTTATTTTCAACCTTTTTTTTTTAATTATTTCCATATACTCTCTTAGTGACATAGCATTAATTGGATATAAATCAAAGGTTTCCATGCTGTATATCTTTTGTATGTTATGAAATATAAATCAAAGGTTTTCATCTACATGATTTTTAAGCGTTATGATACTTAAGGTTATATTTACGCGGATATATACTTTAAAGGTAAACGTACAATGTAGGTAGCTACTAAAGAACAGTGCATATGATACTTAAGGCTATAGTAACGGGGACATATAATAGTTGATATTATATTCATAGTACATGTTTTAAATTTATTCTAATAGTACCTTTATAATACCATTCATAACATGGAAAGTAATTAGTACTTGCTATCTTATGGAATAAATACTGGTTTTGTAATATGTGTGCTGTTTTTATTATCATAGCTTGTTGAATGTGATTTAAATAAAAAAGCGGGTGTATTTCTACACCCGCCTTAGCATAATAAATAACCAAAACACCTATGCCCCTATAAATAGGGTTTAAATCTTTCAAGATTCTTTAGCTTAGATTGGATTTCTTCTTTTTCTTCCGTTTTTAACTTTTTCGTGAGTGCATAATTTAATGACTTTGTACATACGTCATAATATGCCTGACGAAGGTTTGGCGTCTGTGCTTTACCAGGATCGAACAACTTACATATCCTAGTGTGGTTCATGTATTGGTAGTGGTATGTCCCTGGTGCTTGATACCTTTCTTCAAGGTAAAAATATACAGGATCTGTTCTCTTAACGACTTCCTTTATCTTTTCCATTTTGTTCCCAGTTATGTATTAAATCTTCTTTTTTAGTAAGCTGACCTGTGTAATAAGCATAGTTATCCCAGTCATTATTGCAGTTGTACACTACATGGCAAGTGTCTTGATTTACTTGCTTTACGATACCTTTTTCGTTGGTTTTTACATAAACGACTTTATCGCCAATGTTAAATTCCATAATTACTTGTGTTTGATTAAACCATCCCAACGTATAAATATATGTTTTTTACACAAAGGGCATACCTTAATATCGTTACCGTATGCTTTATTACATATACAAAAAAGCTTATCACGCATGGCAACAGTTTTATTTATTGCCACTTCAGTGTCTTCACTTTCGAGATCATTATGTTCAAGGGCATTGAACAGATAAATTAAATCTTCGATGATCTGGTTTACGACAACTTTATCTATAAGCATAATCGTAGTGTTAAAAAGGCTAGGGCACCAGACGAAATGCCCTAGCTGAATAAAGCATCCTATTGAAACTACTTTTTTATCGTTGTGTAATACTCTTCTTTTTCGGCATTGTTTATTCTCACAACGGTATATGACCCTTTTAAAGGTGGAAGATCAGCTTCTAACTCTACTAAGGTATTGTAAGGACCTAGTACAAGTACACCGTTAATTTTCACATAGTATTTCCAACCAGTTACCATATATGAACACCTTGGTAGAAGAATATACCGCTAAGATACGGTTCATTTGGGAATTTTTCTGCCCAAATTTCTTCGCTCATAAAAGGAAGTTCATCAGGTACCGCCATCTTCCACACATTACCTACCGTATCATAGATACCATACTTATTAGGTTTCTTCATACAAGTAGGTTGTGTCTTACCATCCATTTCTGCTGCTGTCCAAGCAATCTCACCAAGGTCATCCCTGGTATCTAAGTTTTCTGCATGGTCTGCTGCAATTTTATACCACTCGGATTTGGTAGGGAATACATATACGGCATGGCCACGGATTTCTGGATTGTACCAGAACCACCATGCATCGTTGTACTTTTTAAGGATGTAAGGCATAGGCTTACCTTGCATATCATTTATCCAGTTGATATAACGGATAGTGTCTACAACATGTAAGTTGATAGCTGGCCTTGATCCTCTACCATAGCCTTGATCATTAGGTAGATCGGTATTGGTGTGATAACAGAATGAGTCAAACTGGTCAAAGGTAAGTACTGTCTTGCCCGCTTTGATTAAAGGAAAGACTTCTGCAGGTAGTTGTACATAATCACCAAAGTGTATATCGTCGTGTATTCTTTCTTGAAGTTCACGCTGCGCTATTACCTCGATACCAAGGATAGGTTTAAACTCTTTTATTTTTACCTGGTCGATGTATTGTGCTGCCCTCAAGTGTATGTTTTCAAGTTCTTCTGTATTGAAAAACATATCGTACTTAGGTAGTTCTTTTTTGTACCAATCCCCAAAATGTATCGGGTCCATACTTTGTATGTTGGCGGCAACGTCTTGTCTGAATTTATTTATATTCATATGTGGGTCGTTAAAATAACAAGGGGCCTATAGCAAGGCCCCTTGTTGAAAATAATGAAGAAAACTTAGTCCTTAATCCCAGGCATCGGTAATACCCTCAAACTCGTTGAACTCGACCTGGATAACAGAGAAGTAGAGACCAGGTTTAAAAGTTACAGGCTGATGCGTGGGGTGCTTGAGCACTGCTGTTTTACCTTCTGGTACTACCCAGGCCACGATAGAACCGCGATCTGAAGGTACTTGTGCTGGCATGGTGATCACATCGGTTTGTACAAAGTTAGAGTCAAAATCGTTCCTGACCACTTGTACATCACCTTGTAACACATGCTTTTCTTGTGAACCTCTCGTAAGGGTCACTTCTTGCCAAGTTGCATTCATGCTTGTTGATTTAATAAAGTAAAATAATTAGATTCCGACATGTGATAAGCTTCGTTGTGCCAAGGTTTGCCCACACATTCAGGTTTTATCTTGAACGAGTGTACCTCACCTTGTCTGGTAATAGACTCAATGTAGTTTACAGGTATCCTCACATAGCAAGTCCATGCTACAGCAGCTGCGGCATTATAACTACCTTTCTTACAAAATGGTTCATCAGCAGGTACCCTGAGGTGGTACTTCTTACCTGTATGTGTATCCGTAACTTCTACGGCATACATCCAAGTAACCTTCTTACCATTGAACTCAGGTTGTTTGACTTCCGGTAATACCTTTTTGACACTTAGTCTTTTAAGGCGGTATACATTTTCGATAACACCGTCAAGTTGTTTAGTAACAACAACTCTTTCATCTACTACTTCGGCGTTTTCATACATCAGGGATAAAGGTAAGAACCTAAACAAAGTTCTTCTTTTGTCTCCAATGTTTTCTTCACGGGTATTTACAAAGATACTGGATTTAGAATCCATCAGTTCCATCATGGTAACAGGTTTAACACTATCCCAGACTTCTGTTATAAACTCACCACAGCTCTTTTTGAGCTGTGGTAAGTCTACAAACATGTCTTCAATGTCATCCTGGTATTTTGCTTTTAGGATACGGAGGGCTATATCCATAGAATATAGAAACCCTCCAAAGTTCATTGAAACATTCATTATACTTTCATTTTCTTTACAGTGTAGGCGTAATTGGCTTTGATAAGTTTCTTTCTTGTAGAGAGCAACTTCATCGTACTCGCTCTCGCTTCAAGGTGAGCTAGCCACAAACTTACGTACATCTGGTATGTTTCGTAGTCTGCATTTGCTAGGTAATAACACATTTCAGCCTTAGTCATAGACCTGGTAAAGGGTTGTTCAGACAACCCTTCAGGATCTACATAATTGCTGTGTTCCGTTACTGGCGGGAACTTATGAGGCATATGTTCCGCCATTTTCATGATCATTGCTTCGTCTTTCATTGGTTTTTCTTTTTGTCTTTTGGATGCACAATACCTTTTCCTTTACCAATAGTGGTATAAGCTCCATCTGCAGTGATAACTTCAGAATTAAGGCCTTTACCAAGACCAGTTGTGATAGCAGTGACCCTTTCACCTGTTTGAGGATGCTCTACGTTTACACGAATTTTTTTAGTTGGCATAATAAGTAAATTTAATTATTAGAAAAATTAGAAAATAGTAATTCAGATGCAAATACTTCTTCAATATTACCTTTAAAGTCTCTAATACGCATAATGGTATCAGCTTCTAGTTTGACAACTGTTTCGTCTACAGGTTTGGCTATCCATACCTTTTGCTTGTAGTAATGAGCACGGTAAGCACCTGCCTTGTTTGGTGTTGCATGGGTAAACTTTTGTTCACCTGGAAATGGTTCTCTTGCCATAATTAAGTCATTGATATTTTAAAATCTATTGTGTCTCTATGTTTGCCTGTAAACTCTAGAAACCAACCACCTATGTTTTTAGGTATAGCTAGTTTCTCTATAGCCCATCCATTATCAGTTAGGTACTCTTCTTTGTAAGTACCAGACTTGATGAAGTATTGCGGTCTAAGTTCTAAATTACCTGTTTTGGTAATATTATACCGCATGGATTCATCTAAGTGTCTTGTGTGTATATGTCCAGATACAATAAAGTCTGCATCTACATAACTTGCATATCTGGTATTGGCTTGAAAGCCTTTCATTACTGATCCTCCCCATAGACCATGATGGAAGTACATCAGGTATGTTTTGGTATTACTGTTATTGTTGTGAAATACAAACTTAATGAACCCATGATATCCTCCTACATAAGTTTTATAGTCAGATATAAGGTTATGTTTGTCTACATAACGTTGTACAACATCTGTTTCTAGCCTAGTTAAAAGGTTCCGTTCATGATTTCCATTTGATACCATAAGTATGGGGTAATCTTTTAGCAGTTCTACAGTATCATCGATCACTGCATCTATATAGTTAGAGACCTTGTGTTCTGGTCTAATATCTTTCTTACTTGATCTGGGATCATACTTACCCTGCATGAAACAAAAGAAGTCACCAAAACAAAGCGCATGTCCTTGTTTCTCTTTGGTAATATCTAAGTGTTTATGTAGTTTATCCCTTAAACATTTAGGGTTGTCATAGTGCCAGTCTGATGATAGGAAAAAAAATGCTGGTTCACCGTATGGTATCCTAATTTCCATTAGCATAGGAGATAACTTTTTGATTTCCATGTGTATTTTTTTTTCAAAAATACATAAAAACCAGGGAAGTACAATATACTCCCCTGGCCAAAAGACTGCTTAAAAACTAACCCTTATAGTACTTTATGGATAATATATTCTATATCATCCATTTGTATGTTATTTTTCCGATAATACATAACACGGCTTACCCTGTCGTGCATGATAACCTGATGTCTCCAGTCTGTTTTATTGTACTGGAGTTCAATTAACATCTTTATCATCAAGGTATCTTCTCCATATTTCTTTGTTATTGCTTTGATCACACCTTCTGTGGTGTTTTCTAACAAACAAACTTTTTCCATATCGGTGTATTGACCATTGTATGGTAGCTGGATAGCTTCCTTGATTGCATTCAAACCATCACTAGTCATCATACAATCACCGCTCACACCGTAAATGTGTGCCGTATTGCTACCTTGTAACCACAATTCATTACCGATGTTTTGGTCAATATCCCTGTCTACTTTGTCGCTGTCAAAAGAAGGTATTTCCAGTTCCTCTTCTGAAAGTTCTTTACCTTCATAGGTGACTGTTAATATATCATCCTCTTCGCCTAAAGCTTTAAGGAGAGCTTTGATAGACATATCCTTACTATCTTCTTTGAGCTTGGATATTTTTTCTATTTCTTTTGTAGCGTTCTCCCTTATTACGGTACTTGCGGCTATGAGCAGGATGATCTCTTCTTTTGTGTAGTTCATCTCTACAAACTCTACAGTTTTACTAAATTTGTTGTAGAATATTTGCAGATATCCTATAAGTTTAATATGCCAGCCACTGAAGCTGAAGAGTATCAGGTTTTCTTGAAAAGCCTTTTGTAAGTTATCCAAGTTTTCAAGGATGAGTTCTCCCAGTTTTGGATGTACGTGTTTGTTCACCTTGACAGGGTTATTTTTGGCAAACTTGGTATTCGAGCATAAGTACGCTGCTTTGTCTTTGAACCTGGGTATAACCTGTACTGCTTGGTATGCAAGCAGACGCTTATCAAAGCTCAATAGCTCTTGAAGGTCTGTTGTATCTTGTAGTATATCTATTGCAGATTCTTCAATAAAGCAAGCTTCTGCTTTGTTTTCTGCATGATGGTTGTATGGTTGCATTCTTTTGTTTTTAAATAAATGTAAGGGTAGGCACGAAGCCTACCCTACTAAAAATTCACACTCAAAAATCTTACGCTCCGAGTAAGTTACCTATGCCAATCTTTTCAGCAGCAGTGGTAACTGGCATGTCATAGCTCAGGTCGATGATATCATATGGATTTTTCATCAGATGCATTGCTGCATCAATAGTACCTGGTTTAGACATCAAATTACCGATTACACTTGGCAGAAGGATGTGTGGCTTTTCTTCACCACCATTGGTAGCCAGTTTGACATAATCTGTAATGTACTGAACCTCTGCGCCAAAGAGTTCAGCTTTTGCCCGGATTTCAGTATGCCTGTAATAAGGCCTGGCTTTACCATCAGGAGCCATGACAAGTACAGGGCTGCCTGTTTGTGGGTTAGAGACCGGTTGCATTGTAGTAGCCCTGAAAGGATCTACAGTAAAAGATTCTACTACACAAATGGTAGTACCTCCCTCTTCAATGCCAAACAAAGCATCAGCAGTAATCAGTGAGTCTACAACTCTGTAGTCACCCTCAATGTTACTGTCTACAGCAGTACCATTTTGGTTTTGAGATACAAAGAATAAGTTTTCACCAGTCCAATCTTCCAGGAAAGTTTCCTTAAGAAACTTTTCCGTGGTGGCAATGATGGCAGTATACGTAATCCAGCCATTAATGGCTAGGGATTTCCGGAGCAACGAATTTTGGGTAGGTGTAGCAGCAACGCTTTCCCTCTGTTGTAAGAAGGATAAACGCCAACCTGCCTTACCTCCCCTGGCAGTGTTGTCAACACGAAAAGCTGCCCTTAAGTAAGGTTTGAGAGCTTTTCCATCTTTTAATAAAACTTCAAGTTTTGTCATGGTTAAAATTATTATTAATGGTTAATGAAAAACATAATTACACTGTTGTTTATTGCACTGTTACTTGTAGGGTACCGACAAGATCGTTTGCTTTGTCATAGATACGAAGTGTGCTCATTTCTTTTAATGAGCTTTTTTGTAGATGTAGTTCTAGCCGTGTACCGTTTATACTTATGTAAAATACTGGTACACGACTGTCTTGTGGTACTTGTTGTTCGTTTTTGCGCATTTGCCAAAGCTTGTTGGCAATAGCCGATGCGCTTCTTTCTGTAGCTTTAGATACCTCGTAGATAATCGCAGCATCATCTTTGAGGTTTTCTGCGGTTTTTTGGAGCAAGTCTAACTCTTGCTTGCTCCAAGGCTTGTTTTTCATGTTGTTTGTAATTTTGTGATGAAATTGGTTTACGGAGATATGCCCATGCAACAGGCATTACCTCTTTAGGAGGTAAAGTGTCTAGATGCATAGCAAGGATAAATGCATAGATCATTCTTCAGATTTTTTAATGACATAATCATTTCGAGTAATTACAGGTATTTCATCTTTGTGCAGGATAGCAGGGTTGTTTGTCAACTCCCCAGTAAGGGTATTAACAAACTTGTAGTTCCGGTTAGTGATATACACTACTCGGTATTCATTCTTGTGGGTTATCTTGCCAGATCCGTAACTTATTTTGTTCAATAGTAAAATACTACCAACAGAAAAGTCGATGTCTTTTTTGTATATGCTGCAAGCATGTACATCACGTAGTGCATGTACATTTTGAAAAATTACAGTAAGCATCATAGTTATATGTTTTAAATGAATAATCTAAGAAAGCCTAAGGCTGTACTGCAGCAAGTGTGTGTTCCTACCTTTTCAATCAATTATTGGCACACACCTCTCGTACCCTTACCTCAGGCTTTGTGTCCAGGACAGGATTTGAACCTGTAAGTGGTACAGCGCCAACTTGATGTATATACACCAAATAAGGAATTGAACCTTAATGTACTACCCCTACTGTGGGTTAATCGGATTTGCACCGAAGCGTCTAAACCAATTCCGCCACCCGACTATATCTAACATTCTTTCTCAAATATTTGATACACAACAATTTCACAACCAATTTGTTTAAAATCTTCATTGGTAGGATTTGGAGGGGTTCTCCAACCTTTATGTGTATCAAATAGTTGATTACCCATTTCAGGGGTTATTTCTTGGAGTACTTTTTTTTCTTTCCACACACGAATGCCTTCAAGTTCTAATTTAACTCGAATAAACTTTCCTGTTTCAATGTGTCTAATTTTATAAATATACTTCATAACTTTTATTTTTTGTAGTTAGGACAAAATTCGAACCTATATATAGGTGCACCTGCGCATTCCTATGTGTTATTCGTTACACTACCTGGACAATGTGTTTTCAACCTAAATATCTTAAGGTAACCTAGCCATCCTACAAGGATAGCAGTGTTCCCATTATTCCTATTGTATAGTACCATAGGAAGTATAAAAAAGAATTTGTCTTTCTTCATAGTATATGTTTTTAGAACCTGATACAGGACTCGAACCTGCACAAACACTTAATAGTATTATGCTACCAATTACATCAATCAGGTTACCAACGTAAATGCTTTAGGTTTGTGACTAAATACTTGACTTTACTTTAACTTAACTTAGCATACAGAAAGCAACTTAAACACAATCTAGCTCATTAAGTACTTCCTCAAGCATATTGACAATTTTGTTAAATTGTTCAAACTTGGAAAGCTTAACAACTAGTATTTCTATTTCCTTTCGAGTTCTATCTTTCAGATAACTAACATCTTCAGTATCAAAACTCATAAAGGTTTTGTAGGTATTTTTCTCTTCTGTTTTCACATGTTCAAATACAGGTATAACAACATCTTTACCAGATGATACTACACGTATTTCAACATTGTTCAACAGTATCCTAGCTTGTTGAAGTCTGTGGGCTTCAGCAGCTTTTGTATCATCCCACTCAAAGTATTTGTGAAATAAGGCATCTGGATTTCTCGATGCTTCTAACACAGTCTTTGGTGTAAGCTCTCCATATTCTTTTTGTATTCGCTGTAGTTCTACTATAGCTTCGTTGGGATTTATACCTTTGAAAAACCCTTTCATTTTCCAAAAGTACTCTACAGGTTTCGTATTCATTCTGTAACAAGTTCCCATCTGCCATAGCCATGCTTACCCTTCTCAGGGCGCATAATACCTATACCACAAGCCCAGCCAGCAGCAGATACCAGTTGAAAAAGTTGGTTAATACTAATCATACCCTCATTATACTCGATGTTGAGGATAGCAGACCACTCTTTGTATTCTGGCCTGCATACCTGGATAGCAGCACCTGTATTTGCATTCCTGGCTATATCATGACGAGGTTGTGCTTCGCCAAAGATTTTCACCAGTTGTGTCTTCCTGCAGTCTGGTTTGATAAAAAAAGATACTTGTGTATCTTTCATTACTAAACCGCAGACTTTTGCTGCCCTAATGATAGCTCCTTTGAAACCAGATGCAGGAAATCCTTCCCAACCATCTTCACTTATATGTTTAGATAGTTGGAACTCTTCGTTGATGTTTCTTTCTTTGCGTTTTCTGGTTTTCGCTTCCTCGCCAGGATTTATTGGAATATCGTTGTAGCATCTATTTACTATCAATGGTGATACACCCTCGATAAAAATGCTAACTTCTTTGATATCCAAATTTTTAATTTCTACTGTTTTCTTCATTGCTGTGATTCATTAAGTTTAATAAAAAGAGGCTATGCATTACACATAGCCTCCTAAACATGTGCTAACTTTACTTGTTGTGTGTATTATACGCTACATTTCCCAGTAAGTTTATTGTACAGCTTTAGTGCAAGCTCGTACTTATAAAATTTCTGACCTCTACCCTTACTAGGGTCTGTAGGTACCACCCTGTAATATTCTTCATTCCAGGGCTTGTAGTCTTCTCTGCATGTACAGTCTTTAATACACTGACAGCCTTGAAATTTTATCGTGTAGCTGTAGTGTACTAATTGGTAGTCTTCGTGGCTTTCAAGTATTGTAGTCATTATTTCATGATCTACTTCTTTTTTCAATAATTCAATCATTTTGTCTCCAAAGTCATAATACTTGTTCAGTATATCAATCACGTCACGTGTAGATAGTTTACCTTCTTTGTGGTCTATGTGAATTGCGGAAATTACTACAAAAATTTCAGCAACATACTTTTCTGTCAATGTCGGCGGTGTTTTTTTATTCATGCGTCTTGTTTTATCAGTTGAATTAGTTTTTCACTGTACTCATAATACTTCTGTAATATCTCTACTACATCAGCTGTAGAAATTCTACCTTCTTTTTGATCCCTGCGTATTTCTGCTATTGCTACAAAGATTGTATCAATATGCTTCTGTTTTAATTCTGGTATTCTCTTATTCATACTTCTTGAATTTCTACAAGGTCACCCCTGTATTTTTTGTTAAATGTTTTGATAGCTTGTTCTTGGCTCTTAGCCTTTATAAGGCAGTAACCTTTGGATGTGATGATTCTACCATCATCTTCATCGCAAAACGTATAACAGTAATCTATCCTGTATGTTTTCATAGGTCATGATTATCTACCCTGTATATAATATACAAGGCTGCTATGAACCATACAATAATACAGCTTACAATTAAGACAAATGTTTCTCCTGTCATAACTTGTATGTTTTTAAGAGTGTAATAAATGTTTTTTATTTTCCATATGTACTACAGTTCTATACCTTTAGTCTTTAGGAACCCTTCTACTAATTTTTGTACAATAAACGTATCAGCATAGCAGTCTTCATAACCTGTCCATACCAAGGTTTTAGTAATTGCTTGTGCAAGTTCTTCATAAGTCTTAGGCTGTTCTTGAAGAAATGCATCGATCTGTTTTCTTACATCATTAACAGCTTCTTTCGGTGTTTTAAATCCACCACAGAAGTTGTTCAATCTTGTATCAAATTCATTGTGGCTGTTACCCACAATGGATGTGGCAAAGAAATACTTTGTTCTCTCGTTATAGAAAACTAGTATTTCTATTTCCTTGTAGACTTCTGTATCTATTTTCATACAGCTATGTATTTAGTAGTGAATAATCAATTAAAAAGTACTGGCCAGTAAGAGCTGTAATCTGTTGGTTATAGGTTTTACCTTACTGAACCAGTACTTAGTGAGCTATTGGCAATAAAATGCTAGTATTTTAGCTCAAACCCACCAGCAAGTTAGTTTATTGGATCCACCCCAAAATGTTTTTTAGCAAAGTTTACAACTTCACTATCTTTTAGGTCTTTCTCTATCTCCAGTTCTGTTAAGACATTATGTGTTTCATCATACACATAGGCACAAAATATACCATGTGTAAAAAACACATCAATCTCTGTATTTGGAATCTTTACCTCATATTCATGAGGTTTAAGATCCCTATCATATCTACCATCAGTAACAAGAAACCCTGTTACTGATACACCTACACTCATTAAAGAATGCAGGTTGGCTTTTATCTTTGGAAATTTCATGTAATGAGTTTTGAGTTTTTAAAGTGTAAGTAGGTTCCTTCACTTAAAGTAAAGTTCACTTACAACCCCGATATATTATGCGGGGAGGTGGTTCTCTCTTATAGGTTACAACGTTTTATACCACCATCGTTGTTGATACACTGCTCATAAATACCATGAGATACTAAGATCTGCGGGTAGCAGTGTTATGAAATAAACCCTTACGTTTTACAGGTCTAACCACAATGTGGTCCCAACTAACAAGGTGATTGTTAGCAAGTTCATACAGGATTGCGACTTCATTATGATAGTACCTGTATACTATGCAGTTTATAGACTTGCTTAGGTCTCAGTTCTTAATTACAAAGGTTCATAGACCCTTGTAATTTCAATGCTATTCGGGGTTATATTAGTAATTAGTTCGTATTTAGCTCTTCCATGAAGAGCCAACGTAACTATTACTTTCTTAAGTTCAACTTCGTATTCTGCTTTTGTAGAAGTAGCAATTCTTTCTTTTGCACCCCATGGCACAAACTTATACCCTTTTTCTCCCCATATGAAGTTAGATGGAACATATACATTTAACACGTCTATGTTGAGGATCTCAGAAATTGCTGCGTATCCACCCCAGAAATCCTCATCTTGATCAGTATAAAAATACTGACCATTACGGAGAGGCTCTCCTTCTACGTACTTCTTTTTTCTTGGTTGGTATCCATAACGGGTATTGTACCCGTCAACATCCCATACTCCTTCAGGCATTGCTCCGTATATTGATTTTTTCCCAACGTAGAGATCTTCTAGAGTCATTTTTTCTCTGTTGTGCCCTTTTACGTGTTTTTTGTAAATAGGACTTGCGGTTTGTCCTATGCTATGTCCATGGTTGTAATGGAGTATCCCATCAATCATGTAATAGGTTACCATAATTTTTTCCATTTTTATTATAGTTTAGAGTGTGAAGTAAATGAGGACTTTGGGGCTGGCTAAACCCCATGTTTTTAGTTTTTAAGCATTATAAAATCTGGAGTGAGCCTAAACCCACTCCAGTATGATTAATCCCTAAATGTAATGTACACCAGGAATATTGACACAAGCACCATAATGGTGCTGTGTATGAACAAGTCAACATGTCTGTAGATCATCCCTATGCACAAAAGTGCAATGGATGTCAACAAACTTGTTAGTACTACAGCCTTCTTTAGCTTTTGCATGTTATTTAGTTTTAAGTGTAAATAAAAGAAACCAGTAGGTAATAAAAGCCTAGTCTAGTATCCTATTAAGGATTAAGACACCGCCATATTACACTACTGGTGTGCGCCTAAATGCCCTTAAGTAGGGATTTGAGGCGCGGTTTGGAAGTGTTAAAGGAAAAAAGGTGAGGGGCTACAGCCCCTCTTAGAATGTCCATGTGCCCACTACCTGGGCACCCCCTCCTATAACGTACACGTTTTCAGAGAGTTCTGTGACATCAGCCTTTTTGAATGCATTTTTTTCAGCAGCTGTTAGGGTAGACCAAGGTTTCTCACTTGTCCCTCCGAAGATTATGACAAGGTCTCCTACCTTGCCATAGCTACTCTTCTTGGCCTGCATTACCTGCATCTTTTTTCCTTCGAGGCCATGCTCTTCCACGAACTGATTGTAATTCATTTTGTTAGTTTTTAAGTGTGAATAATACAGGGGGTATTCCTGTCCAGTTACAAGGGGGGGTGGGGATGGGGAAGCCCATACACAGACTATTGTATATATAGAGTTTATGTTTAAGCTCCTACATACACCATTATATATCTCACAATAAGGGAGGGGGGGTTACAACTACACATTAAAAAGGTAGGGGGTACTTATGTATAAAAAAATAACCTGCACGTGTTACACACATACAGGTTACAATAACTAACCACTAATTACCATGAAAAAAACTTAACCTATCTTAACAAATTTTTAACACTTATCTTTTGATCAGATACTGATATAGCTTCGCCTGTGATTAAATAAAAAAGATTCTTTAGATAAATAAATATACTGTGTACACTGGTTACTTATCTACTTACTTTTTTTATTTAACAATCGAGATTTCACATAAGTTCATTTTCACCAATATTTTTTTAACTTTTTTGATATTTTTTTTTCTTTAATATGTTTGATAAAAGAAAAGGTGCTGTATAAACAGCACCCCTCTTAGCAATGACCATAAACGGAAACAGATGATACTATATCAGATCGTATCTATATATTAATTCGTTTACTATACCGTCACCACCCTTAGTGTCAAGTACTATGTATTCACCACATTCACGTAAACGTATATCGGCATCTCTTACTACGCAGGATTCTAGGGATTTATCTAACATGTCTTTGTCCAACCAGTAGTCATCACCTACACTTAATACTTCGTCCCAGTTTATATCTATACTAGCCTTGTTCCCTTTACAGTATAGGTATTCACATCCTAGTTTCTTACTCCACATTTCCATACCTAACCAGGAACTGTTTGTGATCAACGTCACCTTATAACCTTCTTCAAGTAACTTTTTTATCGCTACGGTATCTCTGCAGTGTATTTTCTTACTGATCTTCCTACCCTCTTCATCAATGTCTTGCTTGTTGTCCACTAAACAACCATCGATGTCGATGAGTATGTGTTTAATCTTGTTTGTCATTTTCCATACCTTTAATCTCGTCTTCTGTAATCAGTACTACCCTTAAAGGCATTTGTACCATACCGTCAAAGTCGCCTAGTTTTACCAACTCCCCTAGGTCTAAGGTAATAACTATTGACCTGTCTGCTCTTGTAGCTAACTTGGTCAACACTGCTCCCGTTACATCTATCATAATTGATTGTTTTTATTTACTACAAATATAGGTAATGTGTCATTAACTCTCTCCACCCTGGTCCATATTTTTCTACCAACCTGTCGATAGTACCTTGGTCATGGTATTCCCTTAAGAACAACCTGGCATCAGTTACTGGGTGACGCATTAGATGTCTACTGTACATATGCCAGACTTCTACTTCATCTTCTACTACTAGTTCCCAACCTTTACACTTAGCCCTATAAGACCAGTCAAAATCAAAACCCCAGTAAGGCATAAGCTCGTCTACATCGCCTACATCTACTAGTGTTTTGTACCTGAACATAGGTGCAGTAAATTCTATGAACGGTACCTTACCTGATCCAAACCTGATATGTGGATGGTCTGATTGGAATTTAGGGTGTACGGCACCCACTTCTGGGTTGTCTATTAGTACACTCTCTAACTTTTCTTTACTACCTTTTTCAAACTCTATGTTGGTGATCCACCACACATAGTCTACATCTTTACCTTTAAGTTTCTCTAAACCTTCATTGAACGCTTTGGCCATTGAACCTACGCCTTGCCTGTCTACCCTGACTATATCGCGTTTGTCAAAGTCCCTAAGTACGCCATAACATTGGCTTTCTTCATAGTCCAACACAAGTGCTATTGTTTTCATATACTAATGATTTTTTCTATTATCTCTATATCCCATCTGATTTCTCTACAGTTCTTTCTCAAACCCTCTAGAAATTCCCTATTACTGTACATCTTATCAGCCCAGAATATCATCTCGTCTATATTATAGTTACAACGCACACTGTTGATTAAATGTTTTACGTCTTCATCGCCACTGATAATACCTCTACATACTGGTGTACCACAGCTTATACTTTCCATACCTACCAACGATCTGCAGTCAAACCTGGTAGCTTGTATGGTAAATAATGCTCCATTGTAGAGTTCTACTAAATCTTCAACCCCTGCATTAACTACATATTCATCACACACA
>Ga0208855_1000187_pt1 | contig 18180 bp, 15 predicted proteins | sample LakMenEpi17May12_FD_150708 | JGI IMG/M metagenome (GOLD analysis project Ga0208855, IMG submission 150708) | Freshwater microbial communities from Lake Mendota, WI - 17MAY2012 deep hole epilimnion (SPAdes) | ecosystem: Environmental > Aquatic > Freshwater > Lentic | place: Lake Mendota, Madison...
ATCGGTTCCGCATGCACGGAGTGCGTGCGCCCAGCCATCACCGTGTCGCGCTCCTCGCGCGCGCGCCGGATGATCACCAGGATGAGTGCGTCGAGTTCGGCGAGGATCAGGTCTGCGGCGGCACGGAGCTGGAGGGCGAGGGCGGTGTCGATCACATCGCTACTGGTGAGGCCGTAGTGGAGGTAGCGCCCTTCGGGGCCCACCGACTCAGCAACGGCATTGACGAAGGCGAGCGTGTCGTGATCAAGGGTTGCCTCAAGCTCGGCAATTCGTGCGAGGTTCACCGTGGCGCGCGCGCTGATCGCCTGCGCCGCCTCGGCGGGGATGTCGCCGCGCTTCGCCTGAGCCTGGGCGACAGCCACCTCAACGCGGAGCGCTGCGTCCCAGCGCGCGGCGTCCCCCCAGACGTTGCGCATCTCGGGTGTGGTGTATCGATCAATCACGATCAATCAATCATGGGCGGTTCGCGGAGCGTCGCATCGGGCGCCACGCGCGCTCAATCGTCTGCGTGCGCTCAGGACCAACGGAGAGCAGCACAATCGGCGCGCCCGCAAGTTCCTCGAGTGCCGTCACGTAGCGCCGCGCGTTTTCAGGGAGGTCAGCCAACGCACGGACGTTGTGGATCGGTTCGCTCCAGCCTGGGAAACGCTCGTAGATTGGCGTGGCTCGCGAAAGCTCCGCGGTCGATGAGGGCCAGCGCTCCACGCGCTTACCGTCGATCTCATACGCAACACAGAGAAGGATCTCGGGGATCCCAGAGAGCACATCCAGCTTGTTGAGCATGATGCTCGAGACACCGTTGAGTTGGACCGCGTAGCGCAGCGGCAACGCATCGTTCCAGCCAACGCGTCGACGGCGTCCGGTGGTGGTGCCAACCTCGTGCCCTGTCGTTGCGATTCGCTCACCGATCGCATCGGTTAGTTCTGTGACGAACGGTCCTGAGCCGACGCGCGTGGCATACGCCTTCATCACGCCCATCACCTCATCAATCTGCAGTGGTGCGATTCCGCCGCCGGTGGTTGCGCCACCAGCGATTGGATGCGACGACGTGACATACGGATAAGAACCGTGGCTCAAATCAAGCAGTGTCCCCTGCGCCCCTTCAAAGAGGAGATGCTCACCTGCACCGAGTGCGCGCTGCACCAGTTCGTTCGTATCTGCAATGTGCGGGCGGAGTCGCTCGCCCCATGCCGCAATCTGCGCAAGGATCGCGCGCTCATCGGTGGCGGCTGGGTCGTCTGCGCCGAGTGCGTGCAAGAGTGCACGCTTCTCTGGAAGCGCACGTGATAGTCGAGATGCGGCGGAGGCTGCGTCAAGGAGATCTTCAACGCGCAGTCCGATGCGTGCAGCACGGTCTTCATACGCTGGGCCAATGCCGCGTCCGGTCGTTCCAACCTTCGCACCACCGAGTGCGGTTTCACGTGCTTTGTCCAAGGCAATGTGATACGGGAGGATGAGCGAAGCAGCGTGGCTGACGCGCACGCGAGAGATGTCAATGCCACGCGCAATCAGCCCATCAAACTCGCGAAGGAGCGTCTCCGGATTGACGACGACGCCTGGCCCGATGATTGGAGTGATGTGTCCGTAGAGGACGCCGCTCGGCACAAGGTGCAGCTTGAACGTGTCTTCGCCAATGACGATGGTGTGCCCCGCGTTGTCGCCACCCTGGTAACGCACAACCGCCGCAACCTGCTCGGCGAGGAAGTCGGTCGTCTTCCCCTTCCCTTCGTCGCCCCACTGGAGACCGACGATCACGCTGGCAGGCATCGCTTCCCCTTTCACTAGGAGCTGGTTACGCCGGGTAGAACTCGGCGCGCGGATCGTACCCTCCCGCGCCATCCGCCGCTCACTTCGGCGCGCCGCTAGACTCGCCGTATGAGCATCAGCCCAGCACCCGTGGAGCCCTCCGCACCGCGCAAACGCTACGGCGGTTCGTGGCTCCCGAAGCCCTCACTCTTTGTCAGCTGGCGTCCAAATGGGATCGGCCTGCAGAAGCCGAACCACGTCATGGAGACCCTGCGGACGATCTGGGAGAACCGCGGCAACCTTCGATACGCCTGGCGAATTCTTAGCAAGGGAGTCTGCGACGGCTGCGCGCTCGGCGTCGCCGGCTTCAAGGACTGGACGATCGACGGACTTCACCTCTGCACCACGCGCCTCAACCTGTTGCAGGTCAACACCGCACGCGCCCTAGATCCGGCGCGTCTCGCGGACGTCACCGCGCTTCGCTCCCTCTCTTCAACGGAACTCCGTGCGCTCGGTCGACTCCCATATCCAATGCTGCGCATGCGTGGCGAGGCGGGCTTCAAGCGCATCAGCTGGGAGCGCGCACTTCAGGTTGCGGGCTCGCAGATCAAGGCGGCTGGTCCTTCGCGCATCTCCTTCTTCCTGACGGCGCGCGGCATCATGAACGAGACCTACTACGCCATCCAGAAGGTGGTGCGCTTCCTCGGAACAAACGACGTGGACAACGCCGCGCGCATCTGCCATGCGCCGAGCACTGGTGCGTTGAAGCACGGCATCGGCTACGGCGCTACCACCGTGTCATACCGAGATGTGATCGAGAGCGATCTCATTATTCTCTTCGGCTCAAATGTGGCGAACGCGCAGCCAGTCTTCATGAAGTATCTGCACCTCGCCAAGAAGCGCGGCGCGAAGATCCTTGTGGTGAACCCGTATCGCGAGCCGGGACTGGAGCGCTACTGGGTCCCAAGCAATGCCGATTCGCTCCTCTTCGGCACGAAGATGGCCGACGCGTGGGTGCAAGTCGCCCAAGGGGGCGACATCGCCTTCATCAGCGCCGCGCTGCTGAGGCTCGAAGAGCTCGGCACACTTGATCAGCAGTTCATCAGCGAGAAGAGTGCGGGATGGAGCGAACTCCGTGCGGCGCTCAACGGGCGAAGCATTGATGAGTACCTGGCCATGTCGGGCGCGTCGCGCGCGGAACTCGAGACCTTCTGCGCACTCTACGGAGGAGCGAAGTCGGCGGTCCTGATCTGGTCGATGGGGATCACGCAGCAGGCCTGCGGCAGCGAGAACGTTGCCGCGATCGTCAACCTTGGACTTGCGCGCGGCAACATCGGCCGCCCTGGCGCCGGACTGATGCCGATCCGTGGGCATAGCGGCGTGCAAGGTGGTGCAGAGATGGGTGCGTACGCGACGGCGCTTCCAGGCGGCCTCCCCATTGAGTCGCGCTACACCGAACCACTTGCTGCAGCGTATGGATTCCCGATCGCGCCGAAGAGTGGCCGCTCGGCGCCACAGCAGCTTGACGCCGCTGAGCGCGGTGAGATCGATGTGCTCTGGAGTGTTGGCGGCAACTTCTTGGAGACGATGCCTGATCCGGAAGCGGTTGCGCGCACGCTCTCCAAGGTGCCACTCCGCGTGCACCAAGACATTGTGGTTAGCAGCCAGATGCTCGTTGATCCGGGCGAGGCGGTCCTCCTTCTCCCCGCCACAACGCGTTACGAAGTTCCAGGCGGCGGAACGGAGACCACCACAGAGCGACGCGTTGCCTTCAGTCCCGAGATCCCAGGACCGCGCATCGGCGAAGCGCGAACGGAGTGGGAGGTCTTCACGCAGTTGGCGCAGGTTGTTGATCCCGCACGTGCGCACCTGGTTGCATTCCCTGGGGGCACGCAGCAGATCCGCGAAGAGATCGCACGCATTGTTCCCTCCTATGCAGGCATCGAAACACTGAAGGAGAGCGGCGATGCAATCCAGTGGGGCGGCGAGCGCCTCTGTGAAGGGCAAGTGTTTGCCACGCCCGACGGGAAGGCGCACTTTGCAAGCGTGCTCCCGATTGAAGCGACCCTCCCAGCAGGGATGTTGAACCTCTCCACACGTCGTGGCAAGCAGTTCAACTCAATGGTTTGGCGAGATAAGGATCCGCTCAACGGTGCGGTACGAAGTGACATCCTCATCTCCGCGGCCGATGCCGCCGCCCGCGGCTTTGTCGATGGCGCCGCCGTGCGTGTGCGCAGTGCGACTGGCGAAGTGCAGGCACACATCAAAGTGGCACCGATTCGCGCAGGGAGCGTGCAGATGCACTTCCCTGAAGCGAATCCGCTCATTGACGGCGTGCACCGAGATCCAATCAGCCACGTGCCGGACTACAACGCAATCGTTGAACTCATCCCTGCTGACGCAACGGCATAGCAGTCGGTGATGGCGCCGGGGAGCGCACCAGAGAGCGTCCAAGCCGGCGCGATCGGCATCCTTCTCGCTGGTGGCGCAAGCCGTCGATTCCCTGGCGGAAAGCTCGACGCGCTCATTCCAGCGGCGCTCGCTGATCTGCGAGGTCGCCCTGAGCTTGCAGGAGCACGCGTTCTTGATGCTGCGTACGCAACGCTCGCTGCAGCCGTCTCCGAGATCTATGTGCTCGGTGATGCGTCGCTACCCCATCCGGCAAGAGTGGTGACGGATCGTGTGCTGCACGCTGGGCCAGCGGCGTCACTCGCCGATCTGCTCGCAAGCGATCGACTCCGCGATCACGGCGATGCAACGCGCGTGATCGTCCTCGCCGCCGACGCACCGTTCGCACCGCCACTTCTCTTGGGGCTGATGGCTGCGGCGCAGGGGAGTCTGATCGTTCAGGAGGGTGAGCCGCTCCCGTTTGCCGCAGCGCTCGGTGCACTCCGCGATGCGGTGCGCGACGGTCAGCTCCCTCGACTCCGCGATCTTGCGGCGGCACTCGGCGCCGCGCCGCTCGACCCCCGCATCGTGAGCCGCCTTGACCCACTCGGCGCCGCCCTCGCAGACATTGATTCACCCGAGGATCTTGAGACGCCAAGTCCGCGCTGAGCGTGGGATGATCGCCGCACGATGAGTGCTCCCATCACGATCCTCTGGCTGCGTCGCGATCTCCGCCTCGCCGATCACCCTGCGCTGATTGCGGCCGCAGCCCACGCGCACAAAACACACGGCAGGCTCCTGCCGATCTTCATCTGGGAGCCAGGAGTCTTCGCGGGTCGTCGCGCGAGCGCAAATCGCACCTGGTTCCTGCGCGAAAGCCTGCGCGAACTGTCGCGCGAACTGGAGGCGCGCGGCTCAACGCTCCTAGAGGTGCAGGGGCCCGGGTCGAGCGCGCTCCCCGCACTCGTGGAACACCTCACCACGAGCGGCACCGCTGCAAGCGAGATCGCACTCTTTTTCACGCGCGATCACACGCCGTACGCTCGTGCGCGCGATCGTGCGGTGGCGGAGCTCCTTGCGCCGCGCGGCGTCAGCGTGCACGCCACACGTGGACTCACCGTCCTTGAGCCAGATGAGCTACTCACCGGTGGTGGGACCGCCTACGGGGTGTACACGCCGTACTTCCGCCGCTGGCTTGAGCGCGTCTCGTTGAACAACGAGCGGCCTCTCGCCGCACCAGCAGCACTCCCCGCGCCACCATCACTGAAACTTCCCACAGCGCTGCAACCCGATCACGCCGCGATTGATCGCGCGGCGCAGCCAACAGCAACGGTCGCGCTTCTCCCTGTGCCTGGCGAGAGCGCTGCACGCGCCGCGGCAGATCAATGGATCACCGCCGCACGCGGCAACGGTGCGAACGGCTACGCCGCACGACGGAACACGCTTGCAGATGAAGAGGGGACGAGTCGACTCTCTGCGGCTCTGCATCTTGGACTGCTTTCGCCGCGCGAGCTCGTGTCGCGACTGCTCCCGCTCCCACCGGAGCGTGAAGGGGAGCGTTCAGGCGAGCGGCTCTGGGTGAGCCAGATTGCCTGGCGTGATTTCTACACCCAGGTGCTATGGCACGCACCGCACGCGGCACGATCTTCCTGGAAGCCTGCGTACGATGCGATTGAGTGGGATACGCGCGAAGAAACGTTCAACGCATGGCGTGAAGGACGCACGGGGTACCCCATTGTGGACGCGGCCATGCGACAACTTCGCGAGACGGGCTTCATGCACAATCGCGCGCGCATGATCACCGCATCATTTCTGACGAAAGACCTTCTCGTTGACTGGAGAAAGGGCGAGGCGCACTTCTTGCAGCATCTCGTTGATGGAGATGTGGCGGCGAACAACGGCGGATGGCAGTGGTCGGCAGGGAGTGGAACCGATGCGCAGCCGTACTTCCGCATCTTCAACCCCGTCACCCAGGCCGGCAACTTTGATCCGGATGGTGCATATGTGCGCCGCTGGATCCCAGAACTTGCGCCACTCAAGGCCCCCGCGATCCATGCACCGTGGGCACACGCTGCAGCACTCGCGGCGGCCGGCATCACGCTCGGCGTGCACTATCCAGAACCGATCGTTGATCACGCAGTGGCGAGAGCGCGGACGCTGGAGGCGTATGCGCGTGCCGTCAAGGGACTCCCCGCACCCCGTGGCGAATAAGACCCGTGGCGAATAAGAGGAGTACGCGCGAAACGCACGACGCGTCTCGGCACGTCCCGCCGAGCCTTCGCGCTGAGAAGATTTGTGCGTCGTGCGGTCGACCCTTCTCGTGGCGTCGACGCTGGGCAAAGGTTTGGAGTGAGGTGAAGTACTGCAGCGATGCGTGCCGGTCGGCCAGGTGAGCGTCGCTTCGCACGTTCTCGTCCTCCCCGATCAACTCACCGACCTGGTGGGTCCAATTCATGCTGCGCTACTGGACGTATCCAGCGCGCCGGGGGTGATCTTCATTGAGTCGCTCGACGCGCAGACGGCACCGAGACACGTGCAGGCACTCGTTGCGCAGCGCAGCGCCGGACGCGAGTTCGTTGCGGAGTTGCGCGCACGAGGTCTCAACGTACAGGCGCTCCGCGCCGCCACCTACGAAGAGGGGCTCACCGCCGCGCTCGCACAGGCACCGATCACGCACCTGCTCGCAATGGAACCTGCCGCGCCGCAGTTAACCGCGCGCATGCAGACCTGGGCCGAGCAGGCCGGCGTGCAGCTCAGCATTGTGCCGAACGAGCTCTGGTTGACCACGCGCGATGAGTGGGAGGAGTTTGCGAGCGGACGCAAGGAGTTGCGCATGGAGTTCTGGTACCGCCGCGTTCGTAAGGCGCGCGGATGGCTGATGGAGCCCAGCGCAGGCGACGAACCGCTGGGGGGCGTATGGAACCTTGATCAGGAGAATCGGCGCCGCTTGCCAAAGGGGGCGGTGGTACCGAGCGCGCCGCACTTCCCTCCAACAGAGACTGCGCAGGAGGTGATCAACGAGGTGCGCGCCGAGTCGGCGGCACACTTTGGCGAGGTTGACTCGTTTGGGTGGCCCACGAATCGGGGACAGGCCCTAGAAGCACTCGAGCGTTTCTGCACGGATCGTTTGGCGGACTTCGGTCCGTACGAGGATGCGATGTCGCGTGAGCACGAGCACCTCTACCACTCACTCCTCTCAAGTGCGATGAATCTTGGCCTGCTCACCGCACACGAAATCAGCATCCGTGCACTGGATGAGTTCGCACGCCGCCCGACTGAGATTCCACTGCAGTCAATTGAGGGGTTCATCCGACAGATTCTCGGTTGGCGCGAGTTTATGCACCACGCCTACGATCGATTCTGGAAGGAGTGGGAGACGTCAAACGGACTCAACCACACCGAACCGCTCCCTTCGTTCTACTGGAGCGGCGAGACGAAGATGGCGTGCATCTCTCGGGTCGTACAGAAGCTTATCAGTGGCGGCCATGCGCACCACATTGAACGCCTGATGTTGCTCGGAAACTTCGCACTGCTGATTGGCGTGCGCCCGCAAGAAGTGGATGCCTGGTTTCTTGAGACATTCGTTGACGCGCACCCTTGGGTGGTGACCCCCAACGTAGTGGCAATGAGTCAGTTTGCAGACCTAGGGAAGATCACCAGCAAGCCGTACATCTCAGGGGGCGCGTACGTCTCGCGCATGGGGGACGACTGCTCTGCATGTGCCTACGATCCAACGCTCTCTACTGGCGACCGTGCGTGTCCGTTCACCACGCTCTACTGGGATTTCATTGACCGTCATGCGGAGCGATTTGTGAAGAACCCGCGCATGGCTCGTCAGGTGCGATCGTGGGAGTCACGAAAAGAGACGGTGCGCACCGCGATCCTCGAAGAGGCGAAGCTGATCCGAGCGCGCGCCCAGCGAGGCGAACTGTGAGCCGCACACGTGAAGGCCATCCCGCCTGGCGACGAATTGTTGCGGTCTACATCGCGGTGCAGTTTGCCGAGATCTTCGGGGTGAGCATGATCTACTCGTACCTTCCACTCGCGCTCGAGGGGACGGGCGTGCCGATCGGCGACATTGCCTCGCTGACTGGCATCGCGATCGCTGGGCTCTTTGTCATTGGTGCGCCGCAAGTACCAATCTGGCTCGCAATCGCTGAGCTCCGCTCTCGTCGACTCGTCATCGTCCGCAGCGGGTTGATTGCGCTGGCCGCACTGATCGCGTTCGCGGTGGCCGATCAGGCGTGGCAACTGGTAGCTGCGACTGTGGCACTCGGCTTCTGGCTCGGCAACACCGGCGTCATGCTCGCCACGATTCGTGAAGTTGCGCCAGCGAGCGAGCGTGCGCGTGTCATCTCACTCTTCAGTGCCGCCGCGCCAATGGGCTTCGCCGCAGGACCGCTCCTTGCCGCATGGCTGATCGGCGGTCTCGGTCTGACACTCGCCGCACCGATCGCTGTTGCAGCGCTGCTGAACGGCGTCCTCATTGTGGCAAACATCATTGCGATTCCTGACGTGCGCCCGACCGTCCAGCAGCGGGGGAGTGTGCTCCAGGTTGCGAAGCGCGGCATCGTAGAGGTGCTCACGGATCCGATCGCGCGTGCCGGCTACCTGGTGCTGATGTTGGCGATCGCAGGAGAGCGCATGCTCCGCCCTGCGCTACCGCTGCGCATTGCAGAGGTTTCGATCGGACCAGACGTGGCGGGGATGGCGGAGCCGCTCGCGACCCCAGGAGTGGCCGGTGCCGTTGGGCTGCTGATCGGCCTCACCGCGCTCGTCGGTGCTGTTGCCGCGCCAGCGATCGCCTTCTACGCCTTCCGCCGTGTTGGAATCGCGCGCAGCGCGAGAGCTGCCTTTGCCGCTGGCGCGATAGCCGCCGCCGCACTCGCCGTCGCGCCAACCCTGCCGCTCCTTGCCGCCGCCGTCACCGTGATCGCCGCCGTCTCCGCCCTCTTGCAGGCGGCAGTCTTCACCTGGCTTGCGGAGCGCGTTGCCCCCGCGCGTCGCTCGGCCGCGCTCAGCCTCTCGCTCTTCCCCCTGTACGCAGGAAATGTTGCAGGGCTCGCCGCCGCCTCCATCGCCGCACGCGCTGGCTCTCCACGCGAAGGGGACCTTCTCGCGCTCAGCCCAATCTTCACCGCATCCGCGCTGTTACTCGCTGCGGGCGTGGTCTCAGCCGCGCTCCTTCACCGCCGCCGCGCTACGCTCCGTGCATGAGCAACATCCAGACCGTCACAGGCGTTATTGATTCTGCGCAGCTCGGTCTGACGCTGACTCACGAACACATCTTGAACGACGTGCTCTCGTGGTGGCACCCACCGCTTAATGATTCGCCGCGCGCACGCGCGCTTGTTGACGAGAAGGTCTCCATGGAGAACCTGTGGGAGTTGCGTCACGATCCGTTTGTCAACAAGGACAACTGCACGATGACCGACCGCGCGCTCGCAGTAAAAGAGTTGCAGCGATTTGTGGCGCAGGGTGGAAAGAGCATCATTGAGACGAGTGCGGACGGAAACGGACGAGACCCAGAGGGGCTCGCCGAGATCAGCCGCACGACCGGCCTCAACATCATCATGGGAACTGGCTACTACCTTGATGCATCGCAACCTGCGGAGAACGATGCAAAGAGTGAGCACGATATTGCGCAAGAGATTATTCGCGACATCACCGAAGGTGCGCGCGGGACAAAGGTGCGCTCCGGCATCATCGGTGAGATCGGCGTGGGGAGCAGCTTCACCGCACGCGAGAAGAAATCACTTGCCGCCGCGTGCATCGCTCAGCGAGAGACACACCTCCCTATGCAGGTCCACATGCCCGCCTGGTTCCGATACGGCGATGAGGTCCTCGACTTCTGCGCCGCGCGTGGCGTGCCGATGGAGAGCATCGTCCTCTGCCACTCCAACCCATCTGGTGACGACTATGACTACCAGTCACGACTAGTTAACCGCGGCGCATATATTCAATACGACATGATCGGCATGGAGGTCTTCTATGCAGATCAGCAGGCGCAGTGCCCGAGTGGAGACGACGACGCGCGCAACATCGCACGCCTCGTTGCGAACGGGCACGGAGCGCGCGTGCTGATGTCTCAGGACATCTTCCTAAAGACCCTGCTTCGCACATACGGTGGCCCAGGCTACGGTCATTTGATTGAGTTCTTCTTGCCGCGCCTCGAGCGCCACGGTCTCCCGCTCGAGAGTTCACTGGCACTGATGACGGATAATCCGCGCAGGTTGTTTGAAGAGGCGCGTTAAGCGCAGAAGGGGGAGCGATGAAAGTCTTACTTGTTGGAGAGTCATGGGTATCTGAGGCAACGCACTACAAGGGCTTTGACTCCTTCACGTCGGTCACCTTCCACTCGGGCGCCGACTGGTACAACGCGGCGTTGCGCAGCAAGGGGATGGAGGTTGAGCAGCTCTACGCACACGATGTCCCAGCGAAGTTTCCTTTCACAAAAGAGGGACTCGACGCCTACGACGTGATCGTCCTCTCTGACATTGGAACAAACTCCTTCCTGCTCCCAACAGAGACGTGGCTGCAGGGGAAGTCCATGCCGAATCGGCTGACGCTACTCGCCGAGTGGGTGAAGGGTGGCGGGGCGCTGATCATGGCGGGCGGCTATCTCAGCTTCCAAGGCTTTGAGGCGAAGGCGCGCTTCGCGGGCACCGCCGTCGAAGAGGTGCTCCCTGTGACCTGCTACACGCACGATGACCGCGCGGAGACGCCTGAGGGTGCCGTCCCTGTGATTAACGATGCTGCACATCCGGTCCTTGCTGGTGTTCCATCTGGCATGCCAGCGCTGCTCGGATACAACCGCGTGCAGTTGAAGTCAGGTGCAACGCTGATCGCTTCAGTGAACGGCGATCCGCTGATTGCCGCATCGCAGGTTGGCAAGGGGCGAACGCTCGTCTGGACGTCAGACATTGGACCGCACTGGTGCCCTGAGCCGTTCGTGAAGTGGGAGGGCTTCGCCCCACTGATGGCGAACATGATCACCTGGGTCGCAGGGAAGTGAAGCTGAACGCGCCACGCGTCGCCGCCTACGAGTCTGCAACCCGCGCCTTTCTTGAGCAGGCTGCTGCGCTTGATCCAGCGACACTCGACCTCAAGCACCCCGAAGGGTGGTCGCCGCGGCAGGTGATCCATCACCTCGCGGACAGTGAGGCACAGTCATACGCGCGGCTGCGACGACTCGTGGCTGAACCGCTCGGTTCAATCATTCAGGGGTACGACGAAGGTCTCTGGGCCGCACACCCTGCACTCGGGTACGAACGCGATCCGATTGACACGTCACTTGCGGTGTTCGCTGCGGTGCGTGCCGGCTCACTCGCCGTGTTGCAGCACCTTGAAGACGAAGATCTCGCGCGTTATGGCGAGCACACGGAACGCGGCAGGTATACGATCGCCGACTGGCTCGCGGGATATGCAAAACACCCACTAGATCACGGCGAGCAGATGGCAAAGGCGCTGCGCGGCGAGAAGTAGAGCCGAGCGCGCCGCGAGACTCGCGGCGCGTGCGATCAACCGGGGAGGTGGCGCTCCGGATGCCCGATGTATCGCGCGTCTGGGCGAATGATCTTGTCAACGCCCGCCTGCTCGATCACATGTGCTGACCAGCCGGCGATGCGCGCGATCGCGAACGTGGCGGGGAAGAGATCAGGCGCGAGGCCAACACCCTGGAGAACCGCTGCCGCATAGAACTCAACATTTGTCTTCATTGCTCGACCCGGCTTCATCTCCTCAAATACGCGAAGGATTACCTCTTCTGCGCCAATCGCAAGGTCAAGCCAGTCAGGTCGGTTTGGCATCGCCTCCGCCACTTTGCGCAGTGCTGCAGCACGCGGATCGTATGCGCGATAGACGCGATGCCCGAAGCCCATGATTAGTTCGCGTCGCGCGAGCTTCCCGCGCGCCCAATCTTCTGCGCGATCAATGGATCCGATCTCGCCAAGTTGCCCGATTACTTCGGCAGGTGCGCCGCCGTGAAGTGGTCCCTTTAGACCGCCGATCGCTCCGCAGATTGCAGAGGCAATGTCCGAGCGCGTGGCGATGATTGCGCGCGCTGCGAACGTGCTTGCGTTGAGGCCGTGCTCCGCACCCGCCATCAAATACGCGTCAAGCGCGCGTGCGGTTCCTTGCTCTGGTGTCTTGCCGTGCAGCTGCTGCAAGAAGGCCGCAGCAATACCGAGGCCTGGCTCTGGATCAATCGGCTCAAGTCCCTGACGAAGTCTCGCGAATGCGGCGAGTGCAGATGGCGCAAACGCTGCAATCTTTCGTGCCTCATCTGCAGTTGGCGGCCAGCCGAGTCGTTCACCCGCGCCCCAGACAGAGATCGCGGTGCGCAGCGCATCCATTGGGTGTGCGTGCGCAGGGAGGAGCCTGAGTGCAGCAAGAACTGCGGGTGGAACCTTGACTGGCTCGAGGACTGCGTCCGGGTGCCACTCGCCGGTGAGGAGAAGATCGAGCACGCTTGCATAGGTTCCCTTGGCGACGACCTCTTCAATGGGGTAACCGCGGTAGAGCAACTTTCCGTTTGCGCCGTCTACAAAACCGATTGCGGTCTCCGCGCCAATAATGCCCGCGAGCCCTGGGCTAAATGGCTTCTCTTCGCTCATCTGCGTGGCCTCCGATCAACAAACTCAATGGCGAGCCTTAAGAGTACCGAACCGAGCAGCGCGACGAAGAGCGACCCAAGGAAGCCTCCCGCATCACCGAACCCAGTGCTCTTCGCGAGCGTTCCACCAATCAGGCCGCCAAGAATGCCGACCAGGATGTTGGCGAGGCAGCCTCGCGCCGCACGTCCACGGATGAGCCACGAGGAGAGCCCTCCGGCGAGAAAGCCGAGGAGTGCCCAACCGATCGGATCGAGATCGAAGAAGTCCATCGCGCGATCGTACGCCTCCCGCGGGAATCGCGAGGCGAGGCGTGCCAGCCCCCGAAGTGCCTCGGCTAGACTCACCTCATGGTGGACGGCAGCCTCTCCGCAAAGATCAGCAGCGCCCCTTCTGATCCCATCTTTGGGATCGTGGAGGCCTTCCGCGCCGACCCTCGTCCAGAGAAGATCAACCTTGCCGCTGGTGTCTATATGGAGGAGAACGGTGTCACGCCGATCCTCGCCAGCGTTCGAGAGGCCGAGCGCCGCCTCCTTGCCAACTCAACCACCAAGCTCTACAAGCCGATCGGCGGCGACCCAGCGCTCGTGAAGTTGATGCGCGCACTCATCTTCCGCGAGCCTGGAGCCCCATTCGGCACGCTCCCGCCGATCGCGACCAGCGGACGCGTGGAGGTGCTGCACACACCAGGCGGAACCGGAGCCGTTCGGCTCGCCGTGGAGTTGATGGCACGCTTGCGACCAGAGGCTCAGATTTGGGTGAGCGATCCAACCTGGCCGAATCATCCGCAGATTGCCGACGCAGTTGGCGTGCGCCACCGCTCGCACCCATGGACCACCGCCAACGTTCGCGAACTTGATATGGAGGCAGTCCTCGCTGCGATCTCGTCGGCAAAGCCAGGCGACGCTTTCATCTTCCACGGTGCCTGCCACAACCCAACTGGCATTGATCCAACCGCTGCACAGTGGGGTGAGATTGCGAACGCCGTTGCGGCGCGCGGCGTGCTCCCAATCCTTGACTTCGCCTACCAGGGACTCGGCGATGGCCTCATTGAAGATGCTGCTTCACTTCGTGCCTTCCTCGCCACAGGCTGCGAGGTCCTTGTTGCTGCGAGCGCGAGCAAGAACTTCGCCCTCTATGACGAACGAGTCGGCGCACTCGCCATTGTTGCTGCGGATCCAGCCGCCGCCGCCGCCATCCTCACGCATGCCAAAGTTGCAATTCGCGCCGCCTGGTCAAATCCACCTGGACACGGGGGAGAGATCGTTGCGGAGATCCTTGGTGACGACGCACTGCGCGCGCAGTGGGAGGGTGAAGTCACCGCAATGCGTGAGCGCATCAATGGGAATCGGCGCGCCTTTGTGGATGCGCTCGCACAGGCTGGCGCTGGCGACTTCTCGCACCTCCTCACCGGGCGCGGCATGTTCTCACTCCTCGGACTCAGCGATGCGCAGCTTGCGCAACTTCGCGATGAGCAGGCGATCTATCTCGTGGCGCGCGGCCGCATCAACTTTGCTGGCCTCTCCGCCGTGAAGATTCCAATTGTGGCAAAGGCGGTCGCAGCGCTGCTGCGCTGACGGTGGTGCAGTCGTGAAGCTGATTGCGCCACGACTCGTCCCTCGCGTGTGGGGCGGCACTCGACTCGCAGGACTCTTCCCGGACGCAGCGCCACAGGAACCGGCACAGGTGCGCCCGGCACCGTTGCGAATTGGAGAAGCGTGGTTCGGCGAGATTGGCGACCGACGCCCACTCGTGAAGCTGCTTGATGTCCATGATCGACTCTCGGTTCAAGTACATCCGAGTGACGCACTTGCTGCAGAGCTGCACGGCGAGGGCTCGCTCGGCAAACATGAAGCTTGGATCATCCTTGAAGCGGCGCCCGACGCACACTTACTCCTCGGGCGAGAACCGAACGTAGAGCCTGCCCGAGTTGATGCGGCGCTTGAAACTGGCGAAGACGTGGCGCCGCTCCTAGCGCGCGTGGCGGTATCTCCCGGAGATGTCCTTGATGTTCCGCCAGGAACCCTTCATGCACTGATGCCTGGGCTCTTGGTCTGGGAGGTACAGCAGCCCTCTGACCTCACCTATCGCGTCAGCGACTGGGGGCGAAACAGCAGCGAGCGACCCTTGCATCACGCCGAAGCTCGCCGCGCCACTCACTCTGATGCGGTGGCGCAACGGATCTCAACGATTGATTGGCTCTCTCCTGGACACCATCGCATCTTGGCCGGGCCTGAATTCCAGATTGCTGCCGTGATTGGGCCGTGGAGCGGTGACCTTGCAACGCCGCTCGGTGCAACCGCAACCCTTGTCACACAGGTCCCAACCTCCGCCCAATTTGCGGGCGGCAGTGTGGTTACGGTTGGTGGAATAAGCATGAGCGCGCTTCAGAGCATCAGCGCCCCTGTTGGCAGCCACGCAATCTCGCTCCCACCTGGCGCCGCACTCCTGATCGCAGAGCCTGGGGTGCCACGCGCGTAGGAGTAAGGCACGCCCCAGATTTGATTGCGTTTTCTAAACATTCGGGGTTTTCCGCACGAATTCGGTCGTTTTGCAGGAAAAAAAGTTGCGCATGCGCGACGCCTCGTTCATGATGTGCTTCCTCGACTGTATCGGGCGCAGCCGCACCAACGTCATGGCGAAAGCCACAACGTGGTGATCGCATAGCCCGAATCAGCCCCGAGCCCGCGTCGGATCCGGCGCGGAATAGTAGAAGGAGGACCTCATGAAGGTCTTTAACAAGAAGGGCTTCGCAGCCCTTGCAGCAGTTGCGCTTCTCGCAGCTGCATGCGGTGGCGCTGAGACCACCGGGAAGACGCTGACCATTGGTATCAGCCTCCCGCTCTCAGGTTCATCGCTGGCGTCTGCGGGCCCTGCCCGTGACGGCGCGCTCCTCGCAATCAAGGAGACAACGATCGAGGGCTACACGCTCGCGACGAAGATCCTTGACCACGCCGTTGACGGTGTCCACAATCCGGCTCAGGCCGCGACGGACGTCACGACTCTTGCTGGCGACGAGACCGTCGTTGCAGTGGTCGGCCCGTTCAACAGCTCTTCGGCAAAGGCACAGATTCCAGTTTCTTCCGAAGCTGGTCTCGCACAGTGCTCACCGTCGAACACCAACCCAGACCTCACCAAGGGTGATGCTGGTGCTGCGCTCCGCGGTGGCCGCCCAGTCAACTACATTCGTGTAGCTGCAACTGACGACCTCCAGGGACCAGCCGTTGCCGTGTACGCAAAGTCACGCGGCAAGTCGAAGGTGTTCATCGTTGATTCAACGGACACCTACGGCAAGGGTATTGCTGACTCATTCGCAGCTGAGTTCACCGCCGGCGGCGGAACCGTTCTCGGACGCGAAGGTGCACCAGCAGGCACGACCGACTTCACCGCAATCGTGACGGCCGCCAAGGCGCTCGCGCCTGACGCGTTCTTCTACGGTGGTGTGACGGCGGACGGCGCTGGACTCTTCCGCAAGGCCATCGAGCAGGCAGGACTCGGCGATGTTGAGTTCTACGGCGGCGACGGCATCCAGGACGGTTCAGGCGAAGGTTCATACATTGCAATCGCGGGTGCAGCTGCTGCGAAGAGCTTCAGCTCCGTTGCTGCAATCGAGAACATCCCTGACAAGGCTGGATTCGCAGCGAAGTACGAGGCTGAGTACGGCGAAGCCCCAGGTGCATACTCTGCATCCGGCTACGCCTGCGCACAGGTCATCCTTGACGCCATCAAGCGAGCCGTTGCGGCTGGCGAAGTGACGCGAGAGACCGTACGCGCTGCTGTGGCTGATACGTCAGTGACGTACTCCACGGTTCTCGGTGACGTGTCATTCGACGAGAACGGCGACACCTCCCAGAAGATCATCTCCCTCTATGAGGTTGTTGATGGCAACTGGACGTTCGTCGAGCAGATCGACTACGCGAACAAGTAATTCGTAGCGGGGTCTCCCCGCTCGGATCACGAGATCGTGATGGAGGGCCCCCTTCGCCCGTAAGGGCGGCGGGGGCCCTCCTACTCTCACGAGGGGGGAGGCGGGGGTCGCCCCCCACCTTGCTCAAGGGGCAGTTGACAGGCAGAATCATTAGATACCTACCGCAACCGTGAAGGAGGGCTAATGGCAGCAGCAACAGGCACCGTACGAACAGAGCGCGTGCGCGGCCAGCTCTTCCTGCCTGCGGTCATCACCGGGTTCCTCGCGCTGATGCTCGGCGTGCTCGGCTTTGAGCAGTTCCTGAACGCCATGACGCTCGGCGCAATCTACGCGCTGATCGCGCTCGGCTACACCATGGTCTACGGCATTATTGAACTCATCAACTTCGCCCATGGCGACGTCTTCATGGTCGCAACGTTCGTTTCCATTGGCGTGAGCACCACTCTCCTCGGCCAGACGGGGGCAATCCTTGATATCCCAACCTTGATAATCAGCCTGATCGTCCTTTTCACCGTGACCATTGTGGTGATGGCGCTCGTCGGCGCCCTGATTGAACGTCTTGCCTACCGGCCCCTTCGCAACGCACCTAAGCTCGCCCCGCTCATTACAGCGATCGGCGTGAGCTTCATTTTGCAGAACGTCATTCAGTTCTTCGTTGGGCCGTACATCACGAACGTGCCGCAACTCTTCTCCACGCAGTGGGCCTTCACCCTCGGCGAGAGTCGCGTCCCCGTGCTCAACCTCTTCGTGATCGGGTCTGCGCTCTTCCTCATGGTCGTCCTGCAGATCTTCATCTCCCGGACTAAGACTGGGCGCGCCATGCGCACAACGGCAATGGACCGAGACGCTTCATCGCTGATGGGCGTGGATATCAATCGCACCATCATGATCACCTTCCTGATCGGCTCGGGCCTCGCTGGGGCGGCTGGTGTCATTCACGGCCTCTACTACGGCAACACCACGTTCACGCTCGGCTTCCAGTCGGGCTTGAAGGCGTTCACCGCCGCAGTCCTCGGCGGGATTGGCAACACGGCTGGCGCGGCGCTTGGGGGCTTCTTGATTGCCTTCGTCGAAGTTGGTGCTGCTGCGTTCGGATTCGGACGCTGGGGCGGCGCGATCGTCTTCTCACTCCTCGTGATCTTCCTGATCTTCCGCCCAACAGGCCTGCTGGGCTCCCACACGGGAGACCGCGCATGAGCGCGCTCGTCGCAAAGTTCGCTCCACTCCGCGCACGCTCCAACGCCTTCTTTGCGCAGCATCGTTCGCTGGGCGTCCTTGTCGCGGTCATCGTGATCGGGGGCGCACTCCCGCTCATCAGCAGGATTCCTCCGTTCGGCGAACTTCAATCAATGAACGCATGGGTGAATGCCTTCACGATCGCGGGGATCTACGCGCTGCTCGCGGTCGGGTTGAATGTCGTGATCGGTTTTGCAGGACTGCTTGACCTTGGATACGCCGCCTTCTTCGCCCTAGGCGGATACACGTATGCAATCGTGGCGTCTCCGT
>Ga0208855_1000188_pt1 | contig 18140 bp, 14 predicted proteins | sample LakMenEpi17May12_FD_150708 | JGI IMG/M metagenome (GOLD analysis project Ga0208855, IMG submission 150708) | Freshwater microbial communities from Lake Mendota, WI - 17MAY2012 deep hole epilimnion (SPAdes) | ecosystem: Environmental > Aquatic > Freshwater > Lentic | place: Lake Mendota, Madison...
CAATATCGGCGTGAATAATCTTTGCATTTGGCGCAAAGGTAGAAAGCTTTCCAGTTACACGATCATCAAATCTTGCACCCAAAGTGATTAATAGATCAGCCTTTTGTAATGCAGTTACCGCTGCTACTGTGCCATGCATTCCTGGCATACCAAGATGTTGTTGATGTGAATCAGGAAATGCTCCACGTGCCATTAAAGTTGTTACAACTGGGGCTCCTGTAACTTGGGCTAATTGCATTAACTCAGCTGCAGCCTCTGCCTTAATTACTCCGCCACCAACATATAAAACTGGCTTTTTTGATTGGGCAATCAAAGCTGCGGCATCTCTTACCGCCTCACTCTTTGGCTCCATCACTGGGTTGTAACCAGCCAGTGAGACTGTATGTGGGTAATCAAAGGTTGTCTCTTTTTGCAATGCATCCTTTGCAATATCAACTAAGACCGCACCTGGTCGACCAGTACTTGCAATATGAAATGCTTCAGCAATTGCTCGTGGAATATCCTTTGGATCGGTAATCAAATAATTGTGTTTTGTAACTGGCATTGTCACACCGCGAATATCTGCCTCTTGGAAGGCGTCCGTACCAATTGCAGCAGATGGCACCTGACCTGTGATGGCAACAATTGGAACTGAATCCATCTGCGCATCAGCAAGTGGTGTCACTAAATTTGTGGCACCAGGACCTGAGGTAGCGATGCAAACACCAACTCGACCAGTTGCTTGGGCATAACCAGTTGCAGCATGACCTGCCCCTTGTTCATGTCTAACTAATATGTGTCTAATCTTGGAATCAAAGATGGGGTCATAAGCAGGCAGGATCGCACCTCCTGGAATGCCGAACATAACTTCGACACCAGCGGCCTCAAGTGCGTTAACTAAACTCTGCGCACCGTTGATCTTGCTCATCGCTTCCCTTCTTAAGTTGTGCCCATCTAAAGCAAAACCCCTCAGTTTTATCTGAGGGGTGCGAACTAACTTTTTCTAGTTAGCGCGCACGCTCAATAATCACCACGACCACTGATGTGATCACGATTTGTGAGATAAGTGAGCTCTTCTTCATGGCCTTAGTTTCGCAGGTGTTAGATGTAGTAGTCAACTCCTGAGATAGCAATCTCAGTATTTGAGCCTAGGCAGATAACGAAAAAGTATTAATCGCAGACCGCACCCTTTGAAGCACTGCCAACTAATTTTGAGTACTTGGCTAATACGCCACGGCGGTACTTATGGGTTAGTGGTTTAAAGTTTTTTCTGCGCTGATTCATCTCATCTTCATTAACTAAGAGATCTAAGGTGCGCGCCTTTACATCAATTCTTACTCGATCACCATTTTTAACAAATGCAATTGGTCCACCATCTACCGCCTCAGGTGAAACATGGCCAACACATAGTCCAGTTGTGCCACCAGAGAATCTGCCATCGGTTAGCAATAAAACAGATTTACCAAGACCAGCACCTTTTATCGCGCCAGTAATCATTAACATTTCACGCATACCAGGTCCACCTTTTGGACCTTCATATCTAATTACTACAACATCACCAGCAACAATTGATCCATTCTCCAATGCATCCATTGCAGCTTGCTCTCTTTCAAAAACTTTGGCAGGTCCTTCAAATAGATCAACCCCAATTCCAGCTGTTTTACAAACCGCGCCCTCTGGCGTTAATGAACCATTAAGAATTGTTATGCCACCACCGATAGAGATTGGATTTTTAACCGCTTTAAGAATCTCACCATCTGGATCTGGTGGAGTTATATCTTTTAGATTTTCAGCCATAGTTTTACCGGTAACAGTCAAACACTCACCATGTAAAAGTCCGGCATCAAGTAGGGCTCTTAGAATTACTGGAATTCCACCGACCTTATCAACATCTGTCATTACATACTTACCAAATGGTTTTAAGTCGCCAAGTAGTGGAACCTTTGCGCCAACTCGCTGGAAATCCTCAAGAGTTAAATCAACCTCTGCCTCATGGGCAATTGCTAATAGGTGAAGAACTGCATTGGTTGAGCCACCTAATGCCATCAAAATTGTGATCGCATTTTCAAAAGCTTTTTTAGTCAAAATTTGTCTAGTAGTAATTCCTTTACGGATTAACTCAACTACCGCTGCGCCAGATTTGATTGCATAATCATCACGACGCCGATCAATTGATGGTGGTGATGCAGAACCAGGAAGTGATAATCCGATCGCCTCACCAATTGCTGCCATTGTGTTTGCGGTGTACATGCCACCACAAGCGCCTTCGCCCGGACAAATAGCTCTTTCAATTTTGTCGACCTCAGCCTCTGAAATCAATCCGCGAGCGCAAGCACCCACCGCCTCAAAAGCATCAATGATTGTTACATCTCTACCATCAACCTTGCCCGGCATGATTGATCCTGCGTAAACAAATACCGATGCCACATCTAATCTAGCTGCAGCCATCATCATGCCCGGTAATGATTTATCGCATCCGGCAAATGTAACCATGCCATCTAAACGCTCTGCCTGCATTACCGCCTCAACTGAGTCAGCAATTACCTCACGTGATACTAAGGAAAAGTGCATTCCTTCATGTCCCATTGAGATGCCATCTGATACTGAGATAGTTCCAAATTGCATTGGAAAACCACCAGCTTCAATTACACCTTTTTTAGATGCCTTTGCCAATCTATCTAAGGACAAATTACAAGGAGTGATCTCATTCCAAGAGGATGCAATACCAATCTGAGCCTTTGCAAAATCCTCATCTTTAAATCCAACCGCGCGCAACATTCCTCGCGCCGGTGCCCGCTCTAAGCCATCGGTAACTAAGCCAGATCTTGGCTTCATCTTATTTATCGGCTTTTGATCACTCATAAGATTAGTTTATTGCCCTAAATGCTTAAGTAGAAGTTCACGCACTCTAGCTGCATCTGCTTGTCCACCAGTTAATTTCATTACCGCACCAATTAGCGCACCAGCTGCTGGAATATTGCCATCCCTAACCTTTTGCGCAGTCTCAGCAGATGCTGCAATCGCAGTTTCAATCGCCTTCATCAGCTCTGAATCATCTGAGACAACCTTAAGTCCCCGCTTTGCAATTACCTCACTTGGGGAGCCCTCTTTGGCAATTACGCCCTCAACAACTTGTCGGGCTAATTTGTCAGTTAACTCACCCTTTGCAATTAACTCAATAATTTGAGCAACATCTTTTACAGTCATTAACTCAGTTGGGGGAACAGCTTTGTCATTTGCAATTCTTGAGATCTCACCTAACCACCAAGATCTAGCCTTTGTTGGATCTGCGCCAAGTAGAACAGTTTGTTCAACTGTATCTAGCAGCTCAGCATTAACCATTGCATTCATCTCTTTATCTGGCACAGCCCAAGCAGTTTGTAATCGCTTTCTGCGATCTGCTGGTTTTTCTGGCAATAAAGTACGAAGCTCTTCAATCCATTTTGCATCAGGGACAACTGGAACTAAATCTGGCTCTGGGAAGTATCGGTAATCCTCAGCCTGCTCCTTTGATCTACCAGGTCTAGTTTCACCACTTTCCTCTAGGAAGTGACGAGTCTCCTGCACAATCTTTTCGCCACTTTCTAATCTATTTGCATGTCTAATAATTTCACCAGTTACCGCACGTTCAACTGAACGAAGTGAGTTAACATTTTTTGTCTCACTTCTGGTGCCAAGTTTTCCACTGCCAATCTTTGATAATGACAAGTTCACATCACATCTAAGTGAGCCTTGCTCCATCTTTACATCAGAGACTTTCAAGGATCGCAAAATATCTCGCAATGTTGCAACATAAGCCCGGGCAACTAATGGAGCGTACTTGCCGGTGTTTGGCACAATCTTGGTAACAATTTCAACAAGTGGAATACCTGCTCGGTTGTAATCTAAAAGTGAGTGATCAGCACCATGAATTCGGCCAGTAGCACCACCAACATGTAGTGATTTACCGGTGTCCTCCTCCATATGAACTCGCTCAATTTCAACTCTAAATGTTTTATTTCCTTCATCAGTTTCTACATCAACATCAAGAAAGCCATTTACGCAGATTGGTTCATCATATTGAGAGGTTTGAAAATTCTTTGGCATATCTGGGTAGAAGTAATTCTTGCGAGCAAATCTAGAAAATGGTGCGATTGAACAATTCAATGCAAGGCCAATTAATATCGAGCTTTCAATTGCGCGCTTGTTAACAACTGGAAGTGAGCCAGGAAGTCCAAGACAAACAGGGCAGGTTTGGGTATTTGGTTGGGCGCCAAACTCAGTTGCACAACCACAAAACATCTTTGATTTTGTATTTAACTCAACATGCACCTCAAGGCCAAGGGTTGGCTCATAGATTGCTAGTGCGGAATCGTAATTTAAACTCATTTTGATCCTGCTAGCTTTGGTGCAAAATCTAGAATTGGTTTGCCCCACTTTGAAAGCAATGCTGCCTCTAACGCTCCACCAACTAAATACATTCGATCATCCTTCATCGCAGGTGACATGATTTGAAAACCAACTGGCAAATTATCTTCCTCAGCTAAGCCACATGGCAGACTCATGCCGCCAATTCCTGCCATATTTACTGGAATTGTTGCAATATCATTTAAATACATAGCTAGTGGATCATTACTTTTTTCACCAATTTTAAATGCGGTAGTTGGCGCAGTTGGTGAGACTAAAACATCACATTTAGCAAAGGCATTATCAAAATCTTGCTTGATTAATGTGCGCACCTTTTGTGCTGAACCATAATAAGCATCGTAATAACCGGAAGAGAGCGCATAAGTACCAAGAATTATTCGGCGCTTAACCTCACGGCCAAAGCCTGCTTGTCTAGTTAAATTCATTACCTCTTCAGCGCTTTTAACCCCATCATCGCCAACTCTTAAGCCAAATCGAATGGAGTCAAATCTTGCTAAGTTTGATGAGCACTCACTTGGGGCAATTAGGTAATAAGCAGCTAGGGCGTACTCAAAGTTTGGGCAAGAGACTTCAATAATCTCAGCACCTAACTTAACTAACTCAGCAATCGCCTCATTAAATTTATTCTCAACTCCCTTTTGATATCCATCCCCTGATAATTGTTTTACAACACCAATCTTCATTCCCTTAATATCTAATTTCTTAGCAGCTGCGACCACATCTGGAACTGCTTGATTAATACTGGTGGAATCCTTTGGATCAAAACCTGCAATTACTTGGTGCAATAGAGCAGCATCTAAAACTGTTCGAGCACATGGTCCTGCTTGATCTAAAGAGGATGAGAATGCAACTAAGCCATACCTTGAAACTCCACCATAGGTTGGTTTAACGCCAACAGTTCCAGTTACCGCAGCTGGTTGGCGAATTGATCCCCCAGTATCGGTACCAATTGCAAGTGGTGCTTCAAATGCTGCAAGGGATGCAGAGGAGCCGCCACCTGATCCACCAGGAATTCTTGTTAAATCCCATGGGTTATGAGTTGGCCCATAAGCTGAATTCTCAGTTGATGAGCCCATCGCAAACTCATCCATATTTGTTTTACCTAAAATAATTACGCCAGCATCCTTTAATTTAGTAACCACAGTTGAGTCATATGGTGGACGCCAATTTTCCAAGATTTTAGAGCCACAAGTTGTTGGCACATCTTTTTGTGTCATCACATCTTTTAATGCAAGTGGCACACCAGCAAGTGGGGATAGCTTCTCACCAGATGCGCGTTTTTTATCTACCTCTTTTGCTTGCGCAAGTGCGCCTTCTTTGTCTAAATACAAAAAGGCGTGGACATCTTTATCTACCGCATTGATCTGCTCATAATGTTGGTTGGTTAATTCAACCGCTGAGATCTCTTTTTTACTCAGAGCAGATGCCATCTGCCAGGCGTTATCTCTAATACTCATTTACTCTTCGCCTAAAATTTGTGGCACTTTAAATCTTTGCTCAGCAGAGGCTGGCGCTCCAGACAATGCTTGCTCTGGCGTCAGGCTTGGCGTGACAACATCTTCTCTGGTCACATTACTAACTGCTAATGGGTGTGATGTTGGTTGGACATCGGCGCCTGCAACCTCTTGCACTCTGGCAACTGCGCCAAGGATTACATCCATCTCCCCTGCTAGATGGTCTAACTCAGCATCACTCATAGAGATACGAGCAAGACGAGCTAAATTTGCGACTTCATCGCGGGAGATTGCAGCCATAATTGGTGAGTATAACTGGTGTTAATTCACTGGCGAATTTGACCGTCTCCGCTAACAATCCAGGTAGTAGTTGTCATCTGCTCAAGTCCCATTGGTCCACGAGCATGCATCTTTTGATTTGAAATTCCAATCTCAGCCCCAAAACCCATCTGGCCACCATCGGTAAATCTTGTTGAGGCATTGACCATAATTGCAGCGCAATCATTTAAGGTGGTGAATTTACTTATTGCATCAGCGTCTTTAGCAACAATAGCTTCGGTGTGCTGTGTTCCAAACTTTGCGATGTGCGCAATTGCTTCAAGCACACCATCTACCTGTGCCACATTAATCTCTAGATCACCATACTCTGTTGACCAGGATTGCTCAGTTGCTAATTTTGTTGCTACAGCAATTTGGTCTGCGATCTTTTTTGTTGGCAAGTCGCAATTTATTACTACGCCAGCCTCTGCTAATGCTTTAAGTGCCATTGGTGTAAAAGAGTCAGATATGGCTTGATCGATCAATAAAGTTTCAGCTGCGTTACACACACTTGGACGATCACATTTAGAGTTAATCAAAATCGCAATTGCTTTGCTTAAATCAGCTGACTTATCAACATAAACATGGCAAACCCCAGCACCAGTTTCAATAGTTGCAACGGTTGAATTTTCAACTACGGAGCGTATTAACTCAGCACCACCTCTTGGGATAACCAGATCAACTAAACCTTTTGCAGTTAGCAGAGCCGAAACTGTTGAGCGATCATCAGAGGGGATCAATTGGACTACCTCTTGGGATATTTTTGAGCCAGCAAAAGCCGTGCGGATTACATCCACCAATACCTTATTGCTTTCAGATGCAGTTGCAGATCCGCGAAGTAATGCAGCATTTCCAGATTTAATTAAAATTACTGCAGCATCCACAGTGACATTGGGCCTTGCCTCATAAACCATGCCAACCACACCAAATGGAACTGATAACTGTTTTAGATTCAATCCGTTATCTAAGTTTCGTTCAATTAATACCCGGCCTAATGGATCAGGTAATTTTGCAATCTCTCTGGCGCCAGCGGCCATATCCATAATTCGCTTTGTTGTCAGTAGTAACCGATCCTGTAGTGATTGGCTGATACCTGCAGCCTTAGCATTTTGCATATCAATTTGATTTGCTTTAAGAATCAAATCAGAGTTTTTCTCTAAACCATCTGCAATCTTTGTTAAAACCAGATCACGTTCTTGCCGAGTGGAGGTTGAAAGAGTGGTGGATGCAGCAGATGCTTTACTTGCAATCTCTGAGATTATCGTTGTGGCATCCATTGGCTAAGCCTATGCTCAATTAGGCTATGGCTGTGATGCGATTGTTTAGATTTATCCGTAATACGGTAATAACGCTTGCGGTGATTTATGGAGCGCTATTTATCTTCACTCGGGTAATTCACTATCCCGAGCCAATCGCTGCAATTAAGTTGGGACTAGCACCAGCCTCAAAGACTCCCACCCTGATGCCATGGCATGTGATCGATCCAGCTGCAAAACCAATCACCCTGCCAGTTGCATCTGAAAAAATGCCAGCTGAGATTATGTATAAAGGCACATCACTGCCCTTCAATGAGTTTCTTAAGCAAACTGATACCAATGCATTTATTGTGATTAGAAATGGTGTGATGAGCTTTGAGTGGTACAAAGAGGGTGTAACACAAAGTACCCAATTACCCTCCTACTCAGTTGCTAAAACCATGACCTCAATCATGATCGGTCAATTGATTAATCAGGGCAAAATCAAAGAGAGTGATAAATTCATTGATTACTTCCCAAATCTAAAAGCTGGAACAAGTTTTGATCTAGTAACAATTGAGCACCTACTTGATATGAAAGCTGGTGTTGGTGTTAGCGATAATTACCCATCTGGTCCTGCTGGTTGGGGCGTTGCAATTGCCCAAATGTATGCATCCACAGATGTTGACTGGTTTTTAAAGAACAATCGCAAGATGGCATTTGAGCCAGGTAGTGATTCTGAGTATCGAAGTGTTGACACGATGATGTTGGGAATGATTATTAAGAAGGTAACAGGTAATCGGATTGCTGATTACTTTAGTGAGAATGTGTGGCAATTAGTCGGGGCAAAATATCCTGCCACCTGGAATGTTGATCGCATCGGCGGAACTGAAAAGACTTTTTGCTGCTTTAACGCCTCGGCAATTGATTACGGTCGAATCGGGATGTTGCTACTAAATGGTGGCTATGCCGGCCCAAATAAAATAATTGATAACAAATGGTTGAGGAGAATGAGCACGCCAGTAACTACCTTAGATAGAGATTGGGGATATGCCGCTCAGGTTTGGCATCCCTACCCAAATACTTCTTTAGCACTTGGCTTGCATGGTCAATTTATCTTTGTGAATCCAGCAACTCGTACTGTAATTGTGAAGTTAAGTGATAATCCAACTGATTCAGATCATGAATCCGATACCACAAAGGTATTACTTGATCTTTCAAATCTTAAAAACTAATTAGGAATAAAGTAGGTTCCAACCTTTTCACCATTTAAGCCAGCAGATAGATCTGGTAATTTAGTTAAAAGCATTCCAATACCAGCAGCAGTTACCACTTTAGCTGCTTGAACTTTTGTCACCATGCCACCGCTGCCAACTCCCGCACCACCAGCGCCACCAAATGTTGCTTTATCCAAGGTAGTAACATCACTTACCGTATTTATCTGCTTGGCACCTGGTGTACTTGGATCTGCATCATAGAGTCCATCAATATCAGTTACTAGCACAAGTAGATCAGCTCTAATTAAAGTGGTAACTAATGCGGCTAAGCCATCATTGTCACCATATCTAATCTCCTCAGTTCCAACTGTGTCATTCTCATTAACAATCGGAACTACACCTAGCTTTAATAGTGACTCTAAAACTCCCTTTATATTCTCAACATGTGTAGCACGATTAATATCATCAATAGTTATTAGCAATTGCGAGGTTGTGATCTTAAATCTATTAAATGACTCGGTGTATCTAGCCATCAACAACCCCTGCCCGACTGAGGCGGCAGCTTGTTGCAATGTTAAATCAGATGGTCGATTTGCCAGTCCTAAAGGTGAAAGTCCAGCAGCGATTGCTCCAGAGGAGACAATGATTACCTCTTTGCCATCTGCTTTTAGTTTGGCAACCACATCAACTAGTTGATCAATTGCTTTTGGATCAAGGTTTGCACCAGCATTGCCAGTTAAGGTTGATGAGCCAACCTTAATTACTATCTTTTGACACTTACTTAAATCAACGGACATCTTCTTCAACCCGTGGCGTTCTAGGATTTGCCACGTTGTACTCCCACTGCATTTCAATCTCATCATCACTTAATTGATCAATATCATCCTCAAGTAAATCCATTCGCCAAGGTGTGGAAAGACGAAGATCCTCGCCTCTTGGCCCACCAGCTAATAATTCTGCGCCAGCTTCAATACTTGGCTCCCAATCAAAGATCACTGCTTCATCTCCTAAACCAATGCGAACCTCATCTCCTGCCTTTGCACCCTTTTTATATAACTCTTTTTCAATTCCGTATGAGGCAAGTCGATCTGCTAGATAGCCAATTGCTTCAGCATTAGCGAAATCAGTTTGTTTAACCCATCGCTCTGGCTTATCACCTGTTATGTTAAATGTGCCATCTTCATTTGAAATAACTTCAAAGCCGGCATCATCTACTGCAATTGGGCGAAGCACAATTCTTGCAACCTGATCCTCTTTTTGATCCTTGCGCACCTTTTGAATTATCTGCGCCATTGCATAAATTAACTCCTGCATACCTTCGCGGGAGGCAGCGGACACTTGAAATACTGGAAAGCCACGGGCTTCAAGAGTTTTTTGAACCATATCTGCCATCGCTTTACCATCTGGAATATCAATCTTATTTAACGCAATAATTCTTGGTCGATCTGATAGACCGCCATACTGCTTTAACTCCTCTTCAATAACATCAAAATCTTTTACTGGATCTCGATCAGTCTCAAGCGTTGCACAATCTAAAACATGTACTAATGCTGCACACCGCTCCACATGGCGTAAAAACTCATGGCCCAATCCTTTGCCTTGGCTAGCACCTGGGATTAATCCTGGAACATCTGCTGCAGTAAATCTGGTCTCTCCTGCTTGAACTACACCTAAGTTAGGAACCAAAGTAGTAAATGGATAATCAGCGATCTTTGGTCGAGCAGCTGACATAGCTGCAATTAATGAAGATTTACCTGCACTTGGATAACCAACTAAACCAATATCAGCAACGCTCTTTAACTCTAAAAATAATGTACGAATCTCACCTGGCTCACCAAGGAGTGCAAAACCTGGTGCTCGACGTTTTGAGTTTGCAAGTCCGGCATTTCCTAAGCCACCTTTGCCACCTTGGGCGGCCATAAATCTGGTTCCAAAACCAACTAGATCTGCGATAGTGCCACCGCTTACATCTTTAACTACTGTGCCATTTGGAACGGAGAGAATTAAATCTTTTCCATCTGCGCCATTACAAAAATCACCAGCACCTTTTTTACCATCAGTAGATTTACGATGCGGAGAGTGGTGAAAATCCAGCAAGGTTGTTACATCTGGATCAACTACTAAAACAATGTCGCCACCGCGGCCACCATTACCACCATCTGGCCCACCTAATGGTTTGAATTTTTCTCGGTGAACTGAGACGCAACCATCGCCACCTTTTCCGGCATCGGCATGCAAGGTAACCCGATCAACAAAGGTTGTCATCAGATACTCCCTTCCATACCTTTTGGATCAAATAAAAATGGGCCCGCAGTTAGCGGACCCATAATTTAAAATCCGCGAAAATTAAGAAACCGGAACGATATTTACTACACGACGACCGCGAGCGCGACCAAACTCAACTGAACCACCTTGTAGCGCAAATAATGTGTCATCTTTTCCGATGCCAACATTCTTTCCTGGGTGGAAGTAGGTTCCGCGTTGGCGAACCAAGATCTCTCCGCCCTTAACTACCTGACCAGCAAATCTTTTGATACCAAGGTATTGAGGATTTGAATCGCGACCATTACGTGTGGAGGAGACACCCTTTTTACTTGCCATCTGCTTTCACCTGCCTTAAGTAGTAGTTACTTGTTAATTCCAGTTATTTTTACGCGAGTTAACTTTGAACGAAATCCTTGACGACGACGATATCCAGTTTTGCTCTTGTAACGAAGGATGGCAATCTTTGGACCTTTTTGCTCAGCTAAAATCTCACCAGTTACCTTCACGGCGGCAAGTGCTTTTGGATCAGCCATTACATCTGCGCCATCTACTAGTAGTACTGCTGGAAAAGTTACGGAAGCACCAACGGCTGCATCAATGCGATCGACTACAAGAGTTTCACCAACTGAAACCTTCTCTTGTCGTCCGCCTGCTTTAACAATCGCGTACACCATCTGCTCCTTCTGTTTTATTAACCTAGATCGATTACTACCAATCTGGCTAGGTGGATAAGGGTAGAGATTGATCCACCCCTGGTCAAATTCACTTGATTAATTGGTTGAAATAACCCCAGTGCTCACAGCCCGGCGACCTTTTCGCCTTGCAGCTGGTGGTGGTGTTTCAACCTCTTGTTCACTTTCATTTGAATTGTTAATTGGTTCATTATCTGAATCTTCATCATCTGATTTGTCATCATCTTCTGATAAATCTTCATCGGCGTTTGCCTTACTTGTCTTTGAAAAACGCTGTTCCATATCTTTTTCCAAAGCTATCTTTTTAACAGGTTCGGCGTGAATATGAATTCCTCGACCACCACAACTTTCACAAGTTGTTGAGAAAGCTTCTATTAATCCCTGACCAACTCGTTTTCTAGTCATTTGAACTAAGCCGAGAGAGGTAACTTCGGCAACCTGGTGCTTGGTGCGATCTCGTCCTAAACACTCAACTAATCTGCGAAGCACTAACTCACGGTTAGATTCCAAGGTCATATCAATAAAGTCGATCACAATAATTCCGCCCATATCCCGCAGGCGCAATTGACGAGCAATCTCTTCAGCTGCCTCTAAGTTGTTCTTAGTAACAGTCTCTTCCAGGTTTCCACCCTTACCAATAAATTTACCCGTATTAACATCGATCACAATCATCGCTTCAGTGCGATCAATAACAAGTGAGCCACCAGATGGTAGGTAAACCTTGCGATCAAATGCCTTGGCTAGTTGCTCCTCTACTCGATTTTCAGCAAACACATCTCTTGGGCCAGTCCACTTTTCAATCTTGGTAGCAAGCTCTGGTGCGATGTGTCCAATGTAGTTTTGAATGTCATCCCAAGCTTGATCACCTTGGACCAACATCTTGTTGAAATCTTCATTGAAAATATCTCGAATAACACGAACAGTTAGATCTGGCTCACCATATAAAAGTGATGGTGCAGAGGTTGAAGAGCTCTTAGCTTGCTTTTCAATATCATCCCATTGCGCTTTAAGTCGGGTGACATCTCTTTCTAACTCAGCCTCAGGTGCACCTTCAGCTGCTGTTCTAATAATTACCCCAGCTTGCTCTGGAATTAAGTTCTTTAAAATTCCCTTTAATCGATTTCGTTCATTATCTGGCAATCTTCTTGAGATACCACTCATGCCACCACCTGGTACATAAACTAAGTAGCGACCAGGAAGTGAGATCTGGCTAGTTAATCTGGCACCCTTTTGACCAATTGGATCTTTGGTTACCTGAACTAATACTGATTGACCACTCTTTAATACTTGCTCAATTTTTCGAGGTGCAGTATCAGATAAGCCATGAGCATCCCAATTAACCTCACCAGCGTAGAGAACTGCATTTCGTCCCTTACCAATATCAACAAATGCTGCCTCCATCGATGGCAGAACATTTTGGACCTTACCTAAATAGACATTTCCTACATATGAGATATTGCTATTTCTATTTACATAATGCTCAACCATTACATCATCTTCAATAATGGCAATCTGAGTTCGATCTGCAATCTGACGAACCAACATGCTTCGCTCAACCGCTTCTCGGCGAGCTAAAAACTCTGATTCAGTGATTACTGTGCCGCGCTTGCGGGTGAAATCTCGTCGCTCTCTGCGATCGCCACGATCTGATCGATCAAAACGACTTCGATCTCGTCTTTCAAATTTCTTGTTTTCATTTCTTGGTTCACGTACCCGTACCGGTCTAACCTTTACAACAGTTAATACGCCATCCTCTTCAATGGTTTCACCGGGCGTTACACCCTCACCACGTGCTCTACGACGTCGACGGCGTTTGTGGGTTGTGCCATCACTATCTGTGCTCTCATCCAATGCTTCAGTTGAGGTTGCATCATCTGCACCCTCACTCTCTTTGCCATTTCGCCTTCTACCTCGGCCACCTCTGCGGCGACGACGACGAAACTCCTCTTTCTCACTCTCATCACTGCCAGAAACTGCAGCTACAACATCTGGTTTTTCAACCTTGGCAGCCTTTGCCACCTTTGGGGTTTTAGTAACAGGGGCTGCTTGAAATAGCGGAACTGGAATTGCTGCAGCTTTCTTGCTTACTTTCTTAGTTTCGCCATCTACTGCCTTTTTGGCAGCGCGCTTACGTGGTGCTTTAGGCTCATCGGCCATATAAATCAAATCCTTTTCAAAAATAATTACTGCAGTTTTGCAGTATCTCTTTCAATACTTTTTTTAATTAATCTGGTTAATTAACTTGCTAAAAATATCGACGCTATCGCGGCGTTGGATCTTTATCCTCGCGCTGATTGCGTGAGTGAAGTATCGCAGATTGGCAGGTAATCTGCCAACTTAGCGCAAATTAAGCGTGTTATCGGCTTCTTGCATGGACATTTTGTAACAAGCCCACACCAATTAAATTAGCAAACATTGATGAGCCACCATAGGATAAAAATGGTAATGGCACACCGGTCATCGGCATTAGCCCCATAGTCATACCAATGTTTTCAAAGGTTTGAAAGGCAAACCAAGCAATAACTCCTATACAAACTAATCGACCAAATAAATCACTACTTCGCCGGCAGATGGAAAAGGCTCTAATAAATAGTAAGAAGTAGAGCGCTAAAATTAATGAGCTGCCAACAAAGCCAAGCTCCTCACCTGCTACGGTAAAGATAAAATCTGTTTGTTGTTCTGGGACAAATCGACCATTTGTCTGTGGTCCTTCAAACAATCCTTTGCCAAGAAAACCTCCTGAGCCGATAGTGATTCTCGATTGTCTAAGTTGATATCCAGTTGCCTGCGGATCTGCTGATGGATCAACAAAGGATTGCAGACGTGCCACCTGATACTGACTGACTGCACCAGTTTGCACCGCAGCAAATACCCCGACAATTGCTGCAAGGAGTAACCCAACAACCCATCTTGCTGGTGCTCCGGATGCGCCAATCATCGCTACTACTGCAGCTGAGATGATTAATACTGTTCCTAAATCTGGCTGAGCCACAATTAACAAAATAGGTACTGCCGCAATAGCTAAAGCTTTTACTACATCTAAATCAGTTGGATCTTTATCGGTTTGATCTCGATCTGCTAGCACCATCGACATACCAACAATGATTGCAATCTTGGCTAACTCAGCAGGTTGAAGTTGAAAACCTCCAGGCAGTGAGATCCAAGCTCTTGCGCCATTAATCTCTGTGCCAAAACCTGGGATTAAAACAATTACTAAACCAATTACCGCAGCCAGCCAAACTATTGGCGTATAGGCCCGAAGTAATCGGTAATCAATCAATGTTGTGCCATAAGCAAGTAAGCCACCAATAATGATGTTCAAACTGTGGCGCTTTAAGTAATACTCTGGATCTAAGCCATAAGAGCGAAACCACTCCCTAGTTCCGGCATAGACCAACAAGGTGCCCATTACTAGAAGACCACCAACTGCAAGCAAGAGCAATTTATCAAAGCCACCAAAGGCTCCTCGATTGGCACTGCGGTACTTAATACTTTGACTCATTTTTTCTTCACCCCGCCACCATTAACTTTTGTTAGATCAACTTTTTCTGCAACTTTTTTCAAATCAACCTTTGCAATTGTAGTTGGCACGCCATTTGGAAATATTGCTTTCTCAGGATCAACTCGACCACCGGTTACGCCAAATAATGTTTCAAATATATTTCTAACCCCAAGACCTGAGGTTGATGCACCAAAACCACCTTGGCTAACCATCATCACCACTGCATATTGCGGATCAGCTGTTGGCCCATAACCTGCAAACCAAGAGGTGTCATCTTTTGGTGAACCATTTGGATTTCTACCAAAGACCTGGGCAGTTCCAGTCTTTCCACTTACCTCAACTGGAAAACCTGAAAAGACACCGGCAGCAGTTCCCTTAGTTACCACCATGCGCAATCCACGGTGAAGAAAATCCCAAGTGCTTTGCTCAATTTTAATTGTGTCAGCTATCTCAGGTTTAAATTCTTTAACTATCTTGCCATCAACATCAACAATTGCTCTAGCTACCTGAGGTTTGTAGTAAACACCATCATTAGCAATGGCAGCATAGATTTGGGCAAGACGAAGTGGGGTTACCAAGGTGTCACCTTGTCCAATTGAAAAGTTAACCGCATCTCCTGCTCTAATCTTGTTTCCATCTAAACAATTCTCGCGGGCAATCTCAATCAAATATGGAGTTAGATCAGCTTTCTTAGCCCGATCTTTGTAGTTGCAGTAAAAGTCCTTGTTTTGTTCATACCAATTTTGCTTCCACTGGCGATCTGGCAATCTTCCCTTCAACTCACTTGGTAGATCGATTCCAGTTAAAATGCCGATGCTAAATGCTTTAGCAGCTTTAAAGAAGTAATCACTTGGTGATGATTTTGGACGTAATCCACCATCTCTAACCCACTCGTCATATGCCATTTGATACCAAAGTGAGTCACATGAGATTGCCAGGCCAAGATCTAACGGAATGCGACCTGCGCCAACACTTCCAAAATTCTTAAAGGTTCTAGTTCCGATCTCAACAAATGCTGGACAGTTATAACTGGTATTAAGTGAGTAGCCAGCATCAGCTGCTGCTACAACTGAGATTGCTTTAAAGGTAGAGGCTGGTGCAAATAATCCTTGCAGCGGTCTAGAGAGTGCGGGCACACCCTTTGCCTCACTAAATAAATCCTGCGCTTGCTTAACTGTTAAACCTTTTTGCCAAATTGTTGGGTCATAGGTTGGGTATGAGGCCATCGCCAATACCCGTCCAGTTTTGATTTCAAGAACTATTGCAGCTCCTGAATCACCACGAAAACCTGAAGCCCTAGCTCGCTGCACCGCTGCTGCCAGTGACTTTTCAACTCCAGCCTGAAGCTTGGCATCAATATTTGTAATTAGATTGTTTCCTGCAATCGCCTGAATATTCTTATTTTGTTTTGTTACAACCTCTTTGCGATTGACTAGAAATGTTCTAACTCCAGGTGTTCCCCGTAAGAACTGGTTGTACTGAACCTCTAGCCCTGATTTACCAACTACCTCATTACGGTAGTAAGTCACCTCAGGATTCTTTAAATCCTCATCAGTTACTGCGCCGACATAACCCAAAACATGGGCAACATTCTCATTTTCAAGAGATGGGTAACTTCGAATTGGAACAGATTGCACCTCAACGCCTGTGTAGAGATCAGCATTTTCCATAATCCTAAGCGCCAAATCTTGTGAAGCATTTCCAATAAGTGGGATTGGTTGATATCTAGTGCCGTTCCAGCATCCTGCTCGATTATCTCTAGGTAACTCACCACATAATCTTGTCCGCTGATATATATCTGAATACTCAAGTCCAAAAAGGTTTGCCACTTTTGATAGTACTGAAACACCTTTATCTTGCTGCTTATCAAGTTCAATACGATTAATTGAAACTACAAGTCCTGGCAGATCAACCACCATTGGCACACCATTTATGTCGGTGATCGCACCTCGCACAGCAGGTGTGACCACATCTCGGCTTTGAATACTGATCGCAGCATCTTGGTACTTATCACTTTCTAAAATCTGTAGATAAAAGAGGCGACCAAACAATGCAAACATCAAAGAGAAAACTAGAGTTTGAAAGATAATCAGATTTATTCGAGAGCGAAGACTCATACACGCTCTCGATTACTTAGCAAGGCTGTTCTAGTTTTAATGATTAAAGGTAGAAACAGAGGTGTTATCAAGAAAGTCCAAAGAGAGTTAGCAAATACAATTGAAATCAAGTGAGACAAGGTGCCGTTGTTTTGACCCAGCAGCGCACCAATTACCAAATACACCACCAAGGCAAATGCTGATGCCAAGCTAATAAATGTCACGAAAACAAATGGGGATTGGGTGAAGTCGCCAATACTCTCCTTATTAAGTGAGAATAGGTAACCAATTAAAGTTAAAATCAATGCCCACTGCCCAAAAGGGGTATCAGCTGCGATTGATAGATCCATTATCAAGCCGCCAATAAAGCCAAAGACAATTGAACCGCTTCGATCCTCTAATGAGAGCAGCACCATTAGGGCTGCTAGGTAGAGGGAAAATCCATCTATTGGAAATTTAATTCTTGAGATAACTGTCTCTTGAATCAAGAAAACTACAAATAAGAATAATGAGGTATTTAAAACTCTTAGGCCACTCATATTACTAATTGGTTGCTGAAGGGGTTGGTGTTACAAATACAGTAACTGTTGGAGCTGGTTTTGGAATCAGAGAATCTCTTGGATCTTGCTTTGGACCTGCAACAACTACCGCCACTAATCCAACTCGATCAAGATTACTTATCCCCTCAACATCAGCATTCTGGGTTATGGATGAGGCATTGCTTTGCACAGTTGTAACAGTTCCAACTGGAACTCCTGGCACAAATGGTCTGCCACCTTCACTTCCTCGTGCAACCAATGTGTCACCCACTTTGATCTCACCAGTTGCATCTAGTAATTGAAGTAAATACTTGTTTCCACCTTGACCTGAAACCACACCAATACTTTGTGTACCTGCAATTCGAACACCAATTTTAAATGTTGGATCACTCATTAATAACACGATGGCGGAGCTACTACTTACAGATTTAACCAC
>Ga0208855_1000191_pt1 | contig 17888 bp, 17 predicted proteins | sample LakMenEpi17May12_FD_150708 | JGI IMG/M metagenome (GOLD analysis project Ga0208855, IMG submission 150708) | Freshwater microbial communities from Lake Mendota, WI - 17MAY2012 deep hole epilimnion (SPAdes) | ecosystem: Environmental > Aquatic > Freshwater > Lentic | place: Lake Mendota, Madison...
CTGGTAAGAGTTGGGCATGAGCAGTCCGATTTCATATGACTTACATGGTAGGCTAATTGGGTGCTGCTAGTATCTTGCTCCTTTTTGCAAATTATCCAATGCCCACAGGGGCTGGAGATTGGTGTAATGATTTAGCCGGAAAACATCATCGGCGGTTTTGGCTGAAGCTAATGGGATAATATGGTCTATGTGCCATTGCCCACGATTAGCCCAGTTCATGCCATCGGAGAATTTTGATTCGATATGCCTAGCTAGTTGATCCCAGTCACAACCGATAATCACACTTGCTTGTGATGTTTTTTTGTAATTTTTGTTTCTGAATGCGCGTGAGACTAGAGACCTTGTTGCCTGAGCAAGTGAGTAAAATGGATCTGAGTGCCGCCTTTCCATTCGTCTTTTGCGCACAACCTCATTGACATGTGTTTTATTTTTTTGATAATAGTCTTTGGCGTTTTGGCGGTGCTTTTCTTTATTGTTCTCTCTCCATTGTTTGTTCGCCAGCGAACATTTTTCTGGGTTTTTCAATCTCTGCTTGCGAGCAGCTTTTTTGACAGACTCATTTTGCCTGATGGCTGAGTCAAAAGTAACCCATCTCTCTTTGCCTTGGGAATACTGCCAAAAAACCTTGCCATCGGCTCGCGTGTCCCATCTTTTATGCCTGACCAAAAAATGGTTGACATTCTCCTTGAATTCAAATACTAGTTGATTCGCTTCCTGCATGCTGTAACATGTTTGAGGTTTCCGATCCTTCGACTAATTCGTTGGATCGGGTTTATTCTAATCAAAACCAACATTTAGTCAATAAAATTATGAGCAGTCCAGTGAGCTACGATCTGATGGGGCAAGGTGGAGGCATTGTGCTTGATACTGGGGAGAGTGCTACTGGGGTTTTCCGGTGGATACAGGTGTTGAATGATGCTACTTTGGATTGCGAGACTGGGGAGACGGCAGGGAACCTTGATCAACTTGCTAGATTGGATGGGATTGTTCTGCCTGCGGGTGTTGGGATTGGTGGGCGGTTTACAAAGGTTCAGGTTACATCTGGTCTTGTAATTGCGTATTACTACTGATGAGTCAGTTTGCACAGAGTGGAAGTGCGATGGATGATGCACAATCCTCTGATGGGGATGGTGGGTTTGTGGGGGTGAATCAGCGGTTGCAGTTGAACCAGTTGGAGGTGGGGGAGGTTAGGGAGAGTCTGAATGGGAGGATGGACGGGCATTGGAAGCCTCGTAAGGGGATTGTGGCACGGACGGGCTCATTGACCAGTGGTGGGAGTCCGTTGCAGTTGCCGTTCTTTTTGATTGATTCGCCAAAGAGCATCAATAATGCTGTTCATATTGGTGATGGGGAGGTAATCGTTGGCTTTCCTGTGGCGCATGGTTTGACCGGAACGGCAATGGCTAGAATCACGGGTTTGGTAGGTGATGCTGAGATGAGTGGAGATTTTGTTTTTACTTATTTGTCTGTAAACACCTTAATTTACACTGTTCCTGGATTGACTTCGATTAGTAATACGACGGGAACATTGTCTACCACTCCAATCAATGACGCTGCTAACGTGAACGTGAGGGCTTCTTGTTTGTTCAGCGATCCTAACTTGGGTAATGCCGAGAGTGTGGTGTTGGCTTTGGATTCTAAAGCTATTCTGGTTGATCTGGATGACTACACTACGGCGGATATTAAATACCCTACGGGAAAGACGTTGGCGCAAGATTGCGATTTGATACAGGCGTTTGATCGTGTGTATCTGTTTCGAGATGGAGTGCAGGCGTTTGAGTGGTTTCCTAACGGTCGGCAGATTGAGGCGGCTAGTCAGAGTGCTTCTACTACCGTTACCATGCGGATTAAAGATCACGGGTTAAGCGTAGGGGATGAGATTGTCGTTAGCGGGTTAACGGGCGGGACTCCTGCTAACGGGACGTTTGCTGTTGCAACAATTACCGATAAAGACGTTTTTACTTATGTTTTTACGACTTCCCAAACGCAAACATTCGGAGTTACCAATGCTGTGCTAAAATCTGGGTTCACCTTAGTTCCAGCAGGTGTTTACACTCAGCCACAGGTGTTTGTTACAGTTGGAAACGATGGTTCGGTAACAAACGGGCTTGTGAGCCTGGATGTTACGGGAAACACAACTATTGTAACTGGGGATACGATTGTGATTTATGAAACGGATGTTCCTGAGTTCAGCGCAATCTCTGGTAAGTCTTTCGAGGTAGCAAGTGCTACAACTACAAACATTTCGTTTTTTGCTCCAGTAGGAGATTTAGCCAGCCTTGGCGGTGGTTTAGAGGTTGAGTTCGGCGGCAGGTTTAGCGTAGGCGGTGGATTCATCCATCAGCCAGCCCCGCCTTGGGGAGTTTACTTTCAGCGCAGGTTGTGGGTTCCGTTTTACTACACACCTGCTGGCACGTTTAGCTCGCCAACCTACACGGATAGGAAGATTACCGATGAGATAGCCATTTCGGATATTTTAGACAGCCATACGTTCGACCAGATTGCCAATCAGTTTCGCATTACGGGTGGGACGACGGATTATTTGGTGGCGATGAAGGGATTCTACGATGACGGCTTAGTTGTCTTGAATCGGAATAGCTTGCATCTGATAAGCGGGACTGTTGGTAGCTTGTCTGATACCAAGGTCACGCAGTTAACTACCGAAGTTGGGTGCTTGGCAAGAAAAAGTGTCGTGATGAAGGGTAACGCTATGTTCTTCCTGTCCGATGATGGCGTTTATGCCGTCGAGTTCCTGAATGATTACAACCTCCGTGGTGCAGATGAGCCTATTTCCAAGAATATCCAGCCATACATTGACCGAATTAACAAAAATCTGGCTTCCGAAGCGGTTGGAGTGCTGTTCAACAACCGATATTACCTTGCCGTAGCGTTGGATTCTGGCGCAGGAGCCAATGATGCTTTTGGAAACAACACGATTTTGGTGTTCAACTTCCTGAATAAGGCTTGGGAGTCGATTGATACCTTTGGGGCTAGTGATTTTATTATCAAAAACCTGATTATCGGCAGCGCATCGGAGCGCGATAGCATTTATGCGGTGACTTCCTTAGGTGGATTGCATGAACTGGAGGCTACGGAGAGTTCTTTGGACAATTTGGTGTCGGCTGGGGCTACAACTAGCTTCTCAATCAACTCTTCTTTGACCACTAGGGGGTATGCCTTGGGCAATCTTGACCGTAAACGGTTCACCGATGGGCAGCTTACCATGCAATGCGTTGATGGTGGGCTTGGTGAGTATGCTATTTCCTTTGCGGCTGAAGACCCTGACAACAATCAGAGTATCGGGACGACAACCACCTTCCTTGGAGGCACGGTTCTCGGGACTGGTTCCGCTCCCGAAGATGAAACGGGGAACATCCGGTTCCGTCTTGGTGGGATTCGTGGCTACGTAGGAAGCCTAACCTTGACACGGACAATCGGTTCCCCTAAGATCACCTCTATTAAGGTCACTGGTTCCGTGACAAACAGACAAATCATTTCCCAATCGTAATATGCCTGGAGTCGTAGAAACAACCGATACTTTTGCTACTAATCAAGTGATTACCAGTACGGCGATGAACAACATCATCGACCAGACGTTGTTCACAAGTGATGCGATAGCCGCTGGGAATACAACGCTTGCCTTGGTGGCGGGTAAGCTCAAGGTGGGAACGATTACCTCAAATGAGATGGGGGCTGGTGCTGTTACAGCCAACGCGATTGCGTCAAATGCAGTAACTACTGCCAAGATTCTGGATGCAAACGTAACCACAGCAAAGATTCTGGATGCAAACGTAACTACCGCCAAGATTCTTGACGCTAACGTTACAACCGCAAAGATTGCAGACGCTGCCATCACTGCTCCCAAGCTGAATGGAGCGCAAACTGGCACGGCTCCTATTTACGGGATTAGAGCATGGGTGAACTTTGATGGAACAACGGCAGATGACATTGGCGGGACTTACTCTAGGACGCTTACAACCGTAACGGTAACTACATCTGTTGACCACGGATTGATTGTTGGACACAAAGTCTTTTTGGATTTCACATCTGGCGGAGCCGCAGATGGAGCTTTTGTTGTAACGGGGGTCACTAGTAATACTGTTTTCACTGTAACGCATGGCACGTCAGGAACAATCTTAACTGGTAATGTTACATTAAGTCGCAGGCTTATTAGAGCATCTGGCAATGTCTCAAGCGTTAGCTTGTTAGCAACTGGAAAATATGCCGTTAATTTTACAACAGCACTCCCGAATGCAAATTATGCACGATCTGGATTTGCCAACTTTACTGATGGCGATACCAAAGGATTTGTTGGAGGAACTGATGAAACAGCAACAACAGAGCAATCTTGCGACATTAACGCTTCAAGCACAGCAACTGGTAGCGAAGGCAATTTTACAGTAGTCAACGCAATGTTTGTAGGATGACCTCCCACCTAACAACTGCCCTTACCCTTTATGAATCAAACAACATCGACCTGCAAAGCCTTATCGGTTGGCATTTGTCTTATGGCGTTGTTCTTTCAACTCCCAAGGTTTTTGCGTTGTGCTTTCACTCGCACAGTGAAGAACCAGACAAGGCAGTTGCTTTTGAGCATTCCGACACGCTTCACTTCACCATTTGTTGCGGCGATATGCTTAGTGGACTACGCCCTTTCAAAGATGATTACAAATACCTTTCTTTTCGCCGTGACTTCAAAGGGTCGGAACGGACTCGCTTGTTAAGCATGGAAAAATTTTACTCAAAACTACGATAAAATCATGGGCAGCCTATTTAGCAAACCAAAAACAGTCAAAGCTCCAAAGATGGACATTGGCAAAGATATTCAGAGATACGTTTCTGGTATGTCTGGCGCATTGCCTCAGATATTATCGCAGGAGCAACAATTCCGTCCTCAGTTCCAAGGTCTGAATCTCGGTGATATTCAATCGTTCCTTAGCGGTTCCGGTGGACAACAAGGAATCTTTGGTCTTAGCAACCAAGCCGCGCAACAAGCTGGTATGGGGCTTGGTGAGGCAAGGGGAGCGGAACTCGGTCAGATGACCGGACAAGCAGGTCTTACCCGTGGATTGATGCAAGCGTTGTCGCCGGAACAGGCTGGCGTGGTGCAAGGCTTCGATACAGAGGCACAAAGGGCATTAGCGGCATCCCAAAGAATCAGCCCAGAAGAACAGCGCGGATACCAACAGACAGCGCGTGAAGCTGCTTCTGCGGCTGGCAGGATTGGTGGAAACGCCGCTATTGCCTCCGAGGTGATGGGGCGTGAGGATGTATTCGCTCGTAAACGTGCCGAGGCAGCACAAGCAGGACAGAACGCCTACAATGTGGCAGAGAGGTTCTACACCCAGCCAGGGCTAAACCTTCTTGGTTCTACTCCATTGTCGTATCAGCAAGGGCAGCAGTTCATCAACACGGGACTTGGAGCAATTGGATCGGGAACACCTCAGTTGTTTGATACTTCCGTGGGGCTTAACCTTGGTGCGGCACAACGCGCTAACCAACTTGCGGCGGCACAAGCCAACGCACAGGCACAGGCTTCTCGTAGTGCGGGGTTCATGGGTGCGCTTGGGAGCATCGGCGGTGCGCTTTTGACTGCCCCGATGACTGGCGGGGCTTCCCTTGGCGGTCTTGCTCTTGGTAAGGCTGGATCATTATTTAAGTAAAAATCAACAATATGGCGACTTACGGAAGAGGACAGATGCTAGGTTCGGGGATCAACCCTGAGTCATTCAAGCTGGATTACAGCGGGATGGCTAATGCTGCTGCTACGCAAGCACAGGGGGTTGCAGACCTTGGGCAAAGCATAGGCAATACGATCTCGATGGTGGGTGAGGAATACAAGGAGAGGAAAAAAGAACAAGCGGAACAAAACAAACAGATCAAGTTAGCTGAGAATGTAGGAAAGCTGATTGTTCAAACCATGCCGGAATACGCCGACATGATTAACCCAAGCCTTCTTGCCATTAGCGATCAGAACATTCCGCTTGCTGACAGGGTTGTTGAAGCACTCAACATTACCGAAGGATTTAAGACTAGGCTTGACCTTGAGGGTCTAAAAAGAGAACGTGAAATGGATGCAATGAGAATGCAGAAGATGCGTATGTCAATGCAACCTAGTTCTGATACCGTTGAGGAGACGCAAATTGTATGGTAAATTTATTCAATAAATTCAAATGCCAGAAAAACCATTAACATCACTTCTGAGTCCTAATTCAAACTTGCGCTCTAAAGTTGCAAGTCTTGATTCTGCTATTGATACGCTAAGAGCAAACGGGATGGAGAGTCAGGCTAATATGCTTTACTCCAATCTTCAACAGGCAATAGCAAACAAGGACATTGATAATCTAAAGGCGTATTCAGGTCAGTTGATGGCATTGAATACCAAGAATCTTACCGTTCCTGCGGAAGCAAGAACACCCAAAGATGAAGTAGCCAGATCAATCGAGCAACTTGTTAGCGTTGCTGACAGCCGAAACATAGCAATTCCTCCAGCTATTTTGAATGACGCAGCAAATGCTTTTGTCTCTAAGGATCAAGGTGCTGTTCGTGCTTTAGCAAATAGCATTGGTAAGTTAGTAGATGCAGGAATCAAGGTTCAGACAAATGAGCAAAAAGAACAACGGCAACTTGCTGACGGAAACATTGTTCTTATCGGTTCTCAATCTGGGACTAGATACAACAATATGGGAACTCCAATTCCATTTGGGAATCAGAACGCCGAACAATTCTCCGCATTTGCAGAAAGAGCTTACTCACCAACAAGGGAGGTAGTCGCTAGTGTCCCTGGACTTGGTGACGTAATGACTACGCAAGTTGAGGGAGTGCCAGTCGTTCCAGCTACTAGTGCAGGGCAAATTGAAATTGGCGCAAACCCAGAAGCATACGCTGCTATGCAGAAATTGCCAGAGCCTGCACTTGACCCAATAGAAAGAAACACAAGAGCTAACGAGCGCGCTAGACTTCTGTATGAATCAGGAGATAGGATAGGTGCGCTTAATACCTTGAGAGCATTAAAAGCAGAAGATATTTACGGAGATATTACCGACGAGACTTTGGATTCTTATTTTGGCAAAAGCTCTGCAACTGTTCCAAGTAAAATACCACTTGGTGAAATTATCAAATAAAGATGCCTGACTTAACAAGAGATAGCCTTTCACGGGCGCGTGAGGAGGGCTACTCCGATCAAGAAATAGCATTGCATATTTCCGAAGGTCGTGACGACATTAAGAATGCAATGGAAGAAGGCTATTCCCTTGATGAGATTGCAGATTATCTTTCTGGGAAACAAGCTCCGAGGCAAGAAGAGAAGCAGGAAGAAAAGAAAGAAGAACCGAAAGACCCAAGCATAGGGCGTATTGCTGCTGGACTTGGTGCTGAGATTGTGTTGGCAGAGGGCATGAAGGCGGGGGGGGCTGCTGGTGGAGCCGCAATAGGTGCGTTAGGAGGTCCAACTGCTCCAATTACTGTTCCTGCTGGTGCTCTTATTGGGTATGTAGGAGGGGCATTAACTGGCGGAGTCTCAGGTTCTATTGCGGCACAAAAAATAGAAGGTGCAAGTGATATTGATTATGGGAGAGTAACTATTGACACTCTTTTGAATTTAATTCCTGGAAGCAAGATTGGCAAAGCTGGAGGTAAACTAGCAAAAGTTACCGGCACGATTGCCAAAAGACCGATTGCTTCTGGTGTTGCTATTGGCGGATTGGCAACTCCCGCTTACATGGCGGTTGAAGAAGCTGGCGGCAAAGAAGATTACTCGCTTAAAGACTATTTAATCGGAGCGGGAACAAGCGCAGCGTTGGGCGGTGGACTTGGCGTAGCCGAAAAAGGATTGACCGCAGGCATACGGAAAATAAGGAATAAGACTCCTGATGAGATCAATAAACTTATTGAAGCTGGCGACCCAACGACTATTGACTTAGTTGACACGCTTACTGCTGGACTTACTCCAGATGATTTGAAAATGGCTCCTGCTAATTTCAAAGGCAGCGTTAGTGAATACATAAGCAATGCAACAAAGGCAACTGCATCAAAAGTAGTTCCTACTAGAGTTATTGGATATGATGCAACGACTGCCGCAAAGAAAGCAAAGGCTTCCGTGGAAGCTGTTGAAGGAACAGCAACAAACATAGGTGGTCGAATCGACTCATACCTTGATGCAAACCCGCAATATCGGGATGATGCAATAGCGTTTCTTGATGGCGAAGATCGTCCTGACTTGCCGCCTGAACTGCTGGATCAACTTGTATTTGGCAGAAGCAAGATACGGGCAGAGCAACAAAGGATGATTGACCTGCACAACAGCGGGGAGAAGTTACTGCCAAACAACAGGGCGGAAGTAATAGAGGACAGTCTTAATCGCGGTGACTATTTGACTAGGGGCTATGAGTTTTTCCAGAATCCAAACTACACGCCATCCCCCGAAAAGTATGATGCGCTAAAACGTCGGCTAACAACTGGGCTTACCGACGAAATGAAGGACGCTCGGATGAAGGAGTTTATTGGCAACTACAAGATGCCACGCGAAGAAGCGGAAAGGATAAGGCGTTTTCACGGGATTGCACCTGGAGGTGAGGGTAAGTCAAACGCCGCATATCAAAGGGATATTAAGGCAAGTTCCACTCCTAGTAAGGATAGAATTGCAGCATTCCAAAAGAAACTTGATGAGGAGAAAATGACTGAGGAAGAAGCCAATAAATACTTGGCAGAGCTTCAGTTAAAGATGAAGGGCAATCCTACGGAGTTTTCTGCATTTATGCAGGGGAAAGGAACTCCAAATGTATTAAAGCAAAGAAAGGTTATTTCACAAGAGCTAGAAGATTACCTTGGGCTGATTACACAACCTGGACAAAGAGTAAAGTCAACCATATCCGTTCTCAATAGGATCAACGAATACAACGAATCTGATGCTAGGATTGCAAAGTCTTTGCTTGATTCTGGCATGGCAGTAAAAGCGTCTGATCCTAATTTCCAACAGGGGCTTCAACCCTTGAAACTCAAACGTGGCGATGCAATGTTTGATGGGGAACCATTGTTTGTTGATCCTTACACTCAGAACGCAATCAACAAGGTTTACGCAGGAGGAGTAGAAGAACAATCCAACTTGCTTGCGGCTCGCTTAATGGGGGATATTTATGAGACTGCCGTATCTGGTTTGAAGTCGGCTAAAGTGCTTGGGAATCTTTCATCTTATTTGATCCAAGCCCCAAGCAACCTTGCTGCAACACTCGGTGCGGGAATGAATCCTGCCCTTGGTCTTGGTAATGCTGTGAAAATGGCACTTGGAACACTTGGTGGAACAAAGCTAGGCAGCTTGCCAGTAATTAAAAGATTCGCTAATGAAGCACCTCCAATAACTTTGCAGAAGTTTGAGGACTACAAGAAGCGCGGAATGATAACTGGCAACATTGCCTATGAGGATCTCAAGGCTGGGCTTCAAGGGAAACGCATTGGAAAGGTTCTTGAGAAAGTGACTAATGTTCCTGGTCGTGTTTACAGTTTACCCGATAACATATTTAGAGTTGTAAACTACGAGAACAATATGCACGTCTTGAAAAAGATGATGCCAACTGCTACTGATGAGCAGATCAAAGAAATGGGAGCAAGACTCACAACAAAGACTTACCCCAACTACGATTCAATAAGCCCTGAACTGAAAGCACTTTCAAGGGCTGGTGTGATGCCTCAGTTTGTTACCTATTCTCTTGAGTTTGCAAGGACTCAGTTTGAGCAAGCCAAGGCAATAAGAGACATGATGAATGGCACTTTGGTAGCAAAGCTGGGAGATGAGTTTAAGGATATTCCTGTTAATCAATCGGCAATGAAGAAAGAAGCTGCCAAAAGAGCAGTTACTATGGCTGCTGCCTATGCCGCCGCGACATACGGATTGAACCAATTTAACCGCGAGACATTCACGGAAGAAGAAGAGAGGGCTTATCGGGATACTGTTGCGGCAGAATTTGAACGGGACAAACCGCTTTTGCTTTACCGGAAAAAAGATGGGTCTATTGGCTCAGTGAATACTTCCGTTTATCTGCCACAAACCATATTGGCGAATCCCGTTATGTCGATATTAAGAGGCGAAAACGCAGAGGAAGGGACTGGCAATCTTCTAAAGGTTCTTGGCACTGAGCTTGTTGGAGAGGGTTCATTTGCTCTACAAGCTGGCACATCAATGATTTCCGGTAGGGATTTTGAAACAGGTGAATTGATTTCCAATGCCCCAAGCACGATGGGACAAGTGGCAGATAGAAGTGCAAACTTTGCCAAGGAATTTATTCCATCCACGATTACTGCATTGCAAAGACCTGATAGGACGACCCAAGAAAAAGTCACAAGACAACTTGGAATACGCGAAGAGAAAAGAACCATCCCAGAAGGTTTTGGATTTAAGGCTCGCCTTGTAAATGAGGCAGTTAAGAATATCAAATCCACCATATCAGGGCATCAATATGCATTGAAAGATGGCAGGATCACGCCGGAACAATACGAAAGTCTGGTTGCAAACGAGCAAGCTAACTACGCTGGCAATATGCAGAAAATGCTAGCTCATGTGGATAATCTCAGAACGCTTGGTGAGACCGATGAAACAATCATCCCAATGCTTAAAGATGCGAATTTCTCAAGTTCTGACACACTCAACCTGATTGATGGTAAACTTGTTCCATTTGACCCGACAAAAGAAAAAACAACATCCGAGATGCTGGATGAGATAGCTGGAAAGAATGATGCGGAAACCCGTCAAAACATTAGGGACTTCATAAAGAAAGACCCGATTGTTGGTGAGAGGATTCTGGGAGCATACAAAGACAGGATGCGAAACCAAGGAATTGTTCTTTCTCCAAAGGAAGCATTGCTTGCTGGGTTGCCAACCGATGAGAAGGTTGCAAGGCTTTTCCCAGAAATCCAATCAAGCCGCGATCCACAAGCCGCAATCAGAAGGCTTGTTAAGAAAAAGATATTGACCGAGACTGATGTATTGAACATAAGCATCAGGCAGAAGGCGCAACGAAATGAGTGACGAAAAACTAGAGAAGTTCAAAGAGAACTACTACGACGACCGCCCAGACAAAAGCGAGTGGTTCCTTGAGGTGCGCGAACGTGCCAAGTCTCTCTCCCGTAATAACGTCGAGCATTACGCTCCCCACAAGGCAGCGTTGGCGTTGTTCCTTTTATCCCAAGGCGCAAGGATAAGCGAGATTTCCAAGAAAACTGGAATGGGGCGGGACGTAATCCGTGGGTTGGAGTGGCGGCATAACGACACCCTAGAAACGAAGCGTAAGGAGTTCTCCATGCGCTACGCCATCGCTGCGCAGGAATACACCGATTTGTTGTTTGAACGCGCCACACAGCTATTTGACGACCCTGACAGCCTTGCTAAGATTTCCCCTGAGAAGCTGGCAATCACGGTTGGTATTTTGACAGACAAGGCGGCACAACTTACCGGCATGGCGACTACCGTGGTGGAGCATCGCAAGGGCGCGAGCATTGATGATGCTGCTAAAATGATTTCAGAGGCGCGAACTAGGATTGCAAATAAAATCAGAGAAAGCGCGATTGAAGCAGAAATTATTGACGAATCCAATGATCTTTGATAAAAAACAAGCGTCAACTGGATGTGCGATCCAGAAGACGCTTTAACACAAAACATAAACTACTATGAAAAGTGCTGAGAAAAATAAGTCAGAAGAATTGATTGATGTCAAGAACATATCCGATTATTTGGATTACAATTCAGAAACGGGCATTTTTGTCTGGAAGGTAAAAACAAAAACTAGCAATGCTGGTGATGTTGCAGGAAACGCAAATTGGCGTGGATATGTTTCAATATGGATTTCTGGCAAGCAGTATTACGCGCACCGATTAGCTTGGGCGTTTTGCAATGGCTCATGGCCTATTGGAGATATTGACCACATAAACGAAGACAAGTCAGACAATAGAATTGTAAATCTAAGAGTCGCAAGCCGTTCAGAAAATATGTTCAACCGTGGTTGCAATAAAAACAACACCTCTGGAATGAAGGGAGTGGTTTTCTGCAAGACAACAAATAGATGGAGGGCGCAGATGATGGTAAACAGAAAGAGCGTTAACATCGGAAGATTCAAAACAAGAGAAGCAGCGGCAAACGCTTACATGCTTAAAGCGCAAGAAATCAGGGGAGAGTTTGCAAAATGCTAAAGTGGACGGATCATCCAGTTCTTCCCGTTCCTACGGATGAAGAAATCACTCAGATGAGTGCTGAGGAATTGATGGAGTTTCATCAAATTCGTGAGGAGGCTATTCGTAATGCGGCAAGAGACCCGTTTAGATATGGATGGAAGTTTGAAAACTGGAGGAAGGTTGAAGAATACTTATCAACCAGAAACGAAGCCTTAATCAGCGGAGGAAATCGGTCGTCGAAAACGCAGGTCGGTGCTTACTTTGTGGTTAAAGCGGCTATTGAAAACCCCAATTCTGACATTTTTTGTTTCGCTCAAAACGCCGAGGTTTCTATTCGTCAACAACAAGCTGCCGTGTATGACTGGATGCCAGCCGAATTTAAGAGCAAGCAGACAAGCCAGAACACCTATCTGTCTTACTCAAGGAAAAATGGCTGGACTGACAACTCATTGATTCTTCCAAATGGCTCCCGTATTTCTTTTAAGACCTACGCAGCGTTTGCAAACAATCAAACGATTCTTGAGGGCGCAGAGCTTGGATCAAAAGAAGCAACTTGGCTAAACATTGGCGCATGGTGCGATGAGATGCTTGGTGGTCCAGAGATAATCGACACGTTAAGATTCCGATTGGCGACCAGAAACAGCAAGATGATGCTGACGTTCACACCTATCTTTGGATACACTGAACTGACAAAGCAGTATCTTGACGGAGCAAAGATTATTGAAAGTCGAGAGGCTGAACTTCTGGATAATGAGATTGTTCCGACAATTCTTGAGTGTAAAAACATCAAGGGAACTGTCCATTATTTCCACTCTCAAGATAACCCTTTTGGTGGTTACGACCGAATAAAACAAACATTGATTGGTAAACCAAGAGAGGAAATCTTGATTCGGGCTTACGGCATACCAACAAAAGCCGCAGCCACCAAGTTCCCCAAGTTCAACAAGGTGGTCAACGTGGTGGAGCCGGAGAAGATTCCGACTCGCAACGTCACAAGGTATCATATCATCGACCCCGCAGGATCAAAGAACTGGTTTATGTGCTGGATTGCCGTGGACGAGACGGGAACATTTTGGGTTTACCGCGAATGGCCTGGGGTTGACGTAGGCGACTGGGCGGAATGGCGGAATGGCAAGTGGATGCCTGGAGAGGGCGCAAAAGGGCAAGGATACGGTATCCGTGACTACATCGAGCTTATCGAGAACGTAGAGGAAGATGAAGAGATTTTTGAGAGGCTAATCGACCCGCGACTTGGGGCAGCAAAGTATCAAGTGCAGGACGGTTCATCTTCGATCATCGAGGATTTGAACGATGCGGGAATGGTTTGCATCCCTGCCCCTGGGTTGGAGATTGACGATGGGCTGCAAGCATTGATCGGGAAAATGGCATGGGATACTTCTAAGCCGTTGGATTCTGTCAATCGTCCCCACTTCTACATCAGTTCCGACTGCGAGAACATCATCCAAGGGTTGTCAGAATACACCGGAGACGGCGGATTAAAAGAGGCATGGAAGGACGTTATTGACGTTTTACGTTACGCAGCAATTTCTGGAATAGATCACGTTGACAATTCCGTCAGTTTGGTTACAACTCAGGGAGGTGGAGGCTATTAACATGAGCGCGAAGAAAGAACCGAAGAAAAGAGGACGACCCGCAAAGGTTGTGGAGCCTGTTGTAGAATTGCCGGAAACGCCCTTAAAAGCGGTGATTTTAGGAGCTTGCAACAACCCGACATGGATGCGCGGCAGGATCGACGGTTTTGGAGTAAACGTCAAAGTCCCCGCTCAAATGTCAAAACGCTTGATTGGGAAGGAAGTTAGTGTTATCCTTGTCGATTCCGACCTTGGGGACTACTACCAATACATACCATGAATCCATTGCAAGAAATAGAAGATGAGTCCCTTGTTTACGTGGACAAGGAGCCAGATATTATGGCGTTGGCTAATGCTTACGACACCTGTTTGATTGATCTGGATTACTACTTTGAGTCCTGTTTGCGGTCTTACAATGATCGACGGAATATCTGGGATGGGAAGTCAGACGACCTACGCAAAAACGGGGCGAACGCTTTCCCGTGGCAAGGTGCTTCTGACCAAGAGGTGAACGTGGTTGGCGAGCGCATTGATATGTATGTTGCGCTGTTTGACCAGGCTCTCCAGCGTTCCCACATTAAAGCGTTTCCAACTTCGATGGCGGCAATGCCCAAGGCGGCGGTTGTTTCTGGCTTCCTGAAATGGATGCGTTCCACCTACATTCCCGACTTCAAACGTCAGATGGAGCTTGGTGGGAACTACCTGATGGAGAAGGGGATTATGGTTTCCTACGTTGGTTGGAATCGTGAGAAGCGTTCTTACCTCCAGAGCATCAGCCTAGAGCAGATTCAAGAAGCATCCCCTGACCTTGTTGAGTTGATACTTAGTGGACAAGATGATGAGGTGCTGCTTGATTTGATTCAGCAATCCTTCCCTGGCCTTTCCACTAAAAGAGCGAAGAAAGCAATCAAAGACCTTCGCAAGATGGGCGCGGCGGAAATCCCACTTCCTCGTCAAACGGTTGACTGTCCGGTTGTCTATGCTTGCGCTCCCGATGGTGAAGTGATGTTCCCGTCTTACATTTCCGATCCGCAACGCGCTCCGTATATGTTCTGGCGCACCTTCCTCACAGCTCAAGAGCTTGAGAAAAAGGTAACGAACGAGGGCTGGGATCGTGAATGGGTGGACAATGCCATTGAAACCCTTCGCGGGAAAGACTCTATGTATCTCGATGGCGAGAAGGTTAAGACCCAAACACGCCTTCCAATCACAGACGACAATGACCTTGTGATGGTTGTCTATGCGTATCAGCGTTTGATTGACGAAGAGGACGGTTCCGAGGGCATTTACTGCACCGTGTTCCATCCCCAGACAGAAGGGTTTGCTAAGCATGAGCTTCTGAACGGATATGACGACTACCCATTCGTAGTCACCCGCCTAGCCAATGACCAGAAACGAATGTATGAGGTTCAAACTTTTTCAGATATTCTCCGTGGTCCTCAGATGCAAATTAAGACCGAACGTGACAGCCGCATTGATCGTGCGTCTCTCGCAACTCTACCTCCTCTTATGCATCCTGCTGGACGTCCTCCTTCTGATTGGGGTCCAGGTCGCAGAGTCCCGTATCGGCGTTTGGGTGAAATTTCATTCGGTCCGATTCCTTCGCAAGATAATGGCTCTATTGAAAGTGAGCTTTCGATGCGTAGTCAAGCTGATCGTGCTATTGGTCTTGATCTTGAAAATCCCCTTTCGGCGGCGCGGCAGCAATACTACATTGGGAAGTTCCTAGACCATGTGAAGGACGTTCTTACGATGGCTTGGAAGCTGTATCAGCGAATGGGACCAGATGAAGTTTTCTTCCAAGTGACGGGTAATCCTAACCCACAAGTGATGACTAAGGGCAGTCCCGATGAGGACTTCTCGATTATGGTTTCGTTTGATTCCTTGTCGAGTGACCCAGACACAGCCGAGACTCAGTTGAAGAATATGGTTCAGTTGGTTCAGTTGGATCGTAATGGGATCATGGACGTGAACAAGCTGCTTGAGTTTGCGGCTTCCTCCATCAATCCTATCTTTGCCGACTATGTATTGCAGCCAGTTGAAGAGTCACAACAGAAAGTGGCGAAGAATGTTACTGATGACCTTGCCAAGATATTCGCTGGTATCGAAGTCCCCGCCCAACCTAACGGCGCACAGATTGCAATGCAGATGGTTCAGGCGTATGTCCAGCAACCCGATGTTGCGGCTAGGGCGCAGTCTGACGAGGCTTTCGCAGGTCGCTTGCAGAAATACATGGGTCAGTATCAAATGATGATGATGCAAGCCCAGAACGCTGAGATTGGTCGTCTTGGCACGGCTCCAGCACAGATGGGCGGCGTAACAACTCAAGGAATGGAACAATAACGGAACGCAAAAGATGTCATTATCATGGTTCACAAATGGTGTAAATCTCAATCCTCAAACGTGGAAAGCTTGGGATTTAGCGCAACGAAACGAAGATGGCAGTCCAGTATGGGATGTTGATTGGAAAAAAGTGGCTTGGGCAATGTATAAAGAATCTTGCAATATTGAATCACAGTTAAATGACTTAAAGTCTGAATATCAACAACCTAAACAATAGCCATGAAACAAGGACTGTATAGCAACATCGCAGCTAAACGCAAGCGTATCGCAGCAGGTAGCGGAGAGAAGATGAACAAGGTTGGCAGCAAGAAAGCCCCGACTGCGAAAGACTTCCGCGACTCAGCTAAAACCGCGAAGAAGAAGTGAACACGAAAGAAGAATACAATTTTGCCCTCCGCGATTGGCTTGCAGGACAGGCCATGCAGGGAGCTTCAAACTTTATCAACATGGATGAGTTCCATTATGAGGATTCACTGAAAGAGTTAGCGGTTACTTCATACCGTATTGCCGATGCGATGCTTGCTGAACGCAACAAAAAGATAACGCCATGAACAAGCTGCCAAATGACATAGCCAGATGCAATGGCGAATGGGTGGAGGACGGTGCGGATTCCGCTTGGCGCGAAGGTTGCGAGACCTGCCTACGCAGAACCGCCCCTCGTCCAGAACAATACTCGCTGATTATTCCCCCTGCCATCCTTGCTTTTTTCTGCGAATACCTGATTGAACCGTGATGGAAAAGAGATTTAAAAAAATAGTCACCAATCCCGCCACGGGACGCAAAAGAACCGTGAAGTTCGGGCAAGCTGGCAAGGCTGCTGATGGCGGAGATCGGATTCGTCCTGGCACAGCCAAGGGTGATGCTTACTGCGCCCGTTCCGCCAAGATCAAAGGTGATTGGAAGTCTGACCCCAATTCACCGAACCGACTTTCCCGCCGCAAATGGAAGTGCAAGGGGAGCAAATCAATGAAGTGATGAGAGACTACAAAAAAGAGTATCAAGAATATCACGGGAAGCCCAAGCAGATCGCTCGCAGGGCTGGTCGTAACGCTGGACGTGCCAAGGCTGTGAAGCTGGGTATCGCATCCAACGGAGACGGCAAGGATGTTCACCACAAGAACAACAACCCCAAAGACAACCGCGCTAGCAACCTCGCCTCTACCTCCGTAAGCAAGAATCGCGGATTTCCTCGCACAGCAAAAAACAAGCCCAAAGGACGACTTAGATGAAATAATTTTCTAATCCTCGCGTGGTGTCGGCTCGTGCCATTTGCGCTCTGAAGGGATTAGACGACTAGGATTCCAAATCCAAAGTCGAGTGAACGAGCCGCCAACTTAACGCATATATGACACCACTCCCAAAACCAACCATCCAGCAAGCCGTAGCAGTTCTCTCAGACCGTGACGAGTTCAAGGCCATCGTCCAGTTCATCCAAGACGAGCGCGAGAGATTTTTTGCAGACCTTCGCCAGTGTGTAGATACCAACGAGGTAATGAAGATCGTAGGCAGCGTTTCAACCTTGGATGAGCTTCTTTCCTTGTTGAAAAAAGAAGGTTGACTTTTCAACACTCTCTGCTTTTATTGCTTCGCCGTTTCGTTTTCGGCGTGTTTGTGTGTTCAGAGAGCCGTAGGGGTTAATCCTCTACGGTTCTTCTGTTTGAACATGTCGATACACTGAACGCTGCGCGTCAGTGATCTTGGCTGTTCGGGAGAGGATAAATCACGCAAGCCACGTCCCACGCGGTTTGCCATGACATTCGATATTTCCGCCATGATTGGAGCCATGCGTCGCCT
>Ga0208855_1000193_pt1 | contig 17669 bp, 19 predicted proteins | sample LakMenEpi17May12_FD_150708 | JGI IMG/M metagenome (GOLD analysis project Ga0208855, IMG submission 150708) | Freshwater microbial communities from Lake Mendota, WI - 17MAY2012 deep hole epilimnion (SPAdes) | ecosystem: Environmental > Aquatic > Freshwater > Lentic | place: Lake Mendota, Madison...
ACGGTGAACTTGTTCGGCAACATTTGCCAAGTGAAAATATGTACTAAATGCGCGAACCAGTTGCACAGAATCTTCAACCGATAGTTGAGCAAGAATTTCCTCGCCGCTACCTTCACGAACTGCTTTACGAACCTCTTCAACAAGGGCTAAAAGTTCTGGACCTTCTTGACGGACAAGGGTTTGTCCCAAAAGATCGCCAAGACGACGCACATCGCTACGAAGTTCTGCATCATCTGCAGCTATCGGGCTCTGGCTCATTGGGCAATCCTCTCAGGTAACACCTTGTTCCAAAACTAAATTACACTCATCGCATTCAGCCCCCCTCCTTTGGAGTTGGGGCCTAACTGCATTGGAGAGTAATTATGCGCGGGTTAATTCCGGCCTTGCCACTTAATTCCGATGCATCTCATATCGTGGCACCCCAATCGCTCTACCCCTTTCTTTTGGCGGCCAGAGCGCAGAATCACCCTTTGTTAGTCGTCACAAGTTCTAGTCGCAGCTCTGAAGATCTCGTCAATGAGTTACGCGAGCTCTATGACAATGTTCTCGAATTTCCGGCTTGGGAAACTCTGCCCCATGAGCGCTTGAGCCCCAGAAGCGACACTGTCGCTCGAAGAATTCAAACGCTCTACGCACTCAAACAAAATCACAGTGTTAATCCAATTGTGGTTACGCCTGTTCGTGGTGCTATTCATCGAATAATTAGTCAGCTTGGAAAGTTGCCACTTCTTCAATTAGAGATCGGCAAAGAACAATCACTAGATGAATTAGTACGACACCTTTCATCATTGGCTTACATCAGAACCGACTTAGTTGAACGCCGCGGCGAATTTGCTGTTCGTGGTGGAATCGTTGATTTGTTTTTACCACTTAGTCATCATCCAATTCGTATAGATTTCTTTGGCGACGAGATAGAAGATTTGAGTTACTTTGAAGTTTCAGATCAACGAACTTTTCAAACAGTTGTTGGCGGTATTGATATCTATCCATGCCGAGAGCTATTAGTAACGACTGAAACCAAACATCGCGCACTTGAAATTACTGATCAATATCCTGCCGCAGCTGAATTGTTAAATAAGATTGCTGAAGGAATGAGTTTTGACGGTATGGAGTCGCTGATTCCGTTGTTAATTGATGAGACGGAAAGCCTTCTGACCCGAATGCCTAAGAACACTCAAATCATTTTTATAGATGAGCAGCGCATTAAATCTCGGGCGGCAGATTTACTGGCAACCAATGAGGAATTTCTTAACGCCTCTTGGTCTAATGCCGCACTGGGTGCAAGTGCGCCTATTCATGATGGCGCTGGCACATACATGGACTGGGAAGAACTTTTTGAAGAAATAGCCAAGGCCGGCATGAGCGCTAAAGAGCTCAGTCCATTTGGTACCGATCTAGATCCTGAAACAACATTCTTAGATTTTGCAGCAATCGATCCGATGCGTGGTGATGTTGAACGTGCAATTGATGCGCTGCGACAAGCACTTCAAGAACATCGCACCGTTGTCTTTGCAACACACGGGCATGGAATGTTGGAACGGTATGCAGGAATTCTGCGCGGGGCAGATTTACCGGTTCACGTATCAGAACAACTCTCTGACATTGCCGAAAAGGGAAGTATTCACTTAACAACCTCAGTTATTGCTCATGGTTTTGAAAGCGCTACCGATCAGATTTTCTTTATGACCGAGCGCGACTTAACCGGCAGCAAGGGAAGCGTGAAAGATACTGAGCGTTTACCTTCAAAGCGAAAACAAGCCATTGATCCCTTAGAACTTACTGCAGGTGATTATGTTGTCCACGAGCAACACGGAATCGGTCGATACGTAGAGTTATTGCAACGAACAGTTGCAGGTGTTACTCGCGAATACTTAATCATTGAATACGCACCAGCAAAGCGTGGTCAACCCGGAGATAGAATTTTTGTCCCTACCGATACCCTGGAACAAGTATCCAAATACGTTGGTGGCGAAACACCAACAGTGCACCGAATCGGTAGCGGTGAATGGCAAAAGGCAAAAGGTCGAGCACGTAAAGCGGTTCGCCAAATTGCTGGAGAACTGATTCGCCTTTATGCAGCGCGCACAAGTTCGCCAGGTTTTGCTTTCTCGCCAGATACTCCATGGCAACGCGAACTAGAAGATTCTTTTTCATACATCGAAACGCCAGATCAGCTTTCAACAATCAATGACGTTAAGCAAGATATGGAACGCCCTTACCCGATGGATCGAATCATTTGTGGCGATGTGGGTTATGGAAAAACTGAGATCGCGATTCGCGCCGCATTTAAAGCGGTGCAAGATGGAAAACAAGTGGCGGTGTTGGTTCCGACAACGCTCTTGGTGCAACAACACACAAAGACTTTTGCAGAACGCTATGCCGGATTTCCCCTGAAGGTTGCGGGTTTGTCGCGATTTAATACAGCTAAAGAGAGCAAGGAAATCCTTGAGCAATTAGCTGCAGGAAGCGTTGATGTCGTTATTGGTACCCACCGAATCTTGTCTAACGATGTTCAGTTCAAGGATCTTGGCCTAGTTGTTGTCGATGAGGAACAGCGATTTGGTGTTGAACAGAAGGAGTCACTCAAGAAGTTACGCACAACAGTTGATGTACTTGCTATGTCTGCAACACCCATTCCACGCACCCTTGAAATGGCAGTGACGGGCATTCGCGAAATGTCGACCATCACAACACCACCAGAAGAGCGCCATCCAATTCTTACCTACGTGGGCCCGGCAGAAGAGGCACAAATTACCGCCGCTATTCACCGTGAATTATTACGAGATGGGCAGATCTTTTACTTACACAATCGGGTCGACACAATTGATAAGACGGCAATCCGGCTTAAAGAATTAGTACCCGAAGCAAGAATTCGAATTGCCCATGGGCAAATGTCAGAGGGTGAACTAGAAGATGTAATTCTGGCTTTTTGGAACCGTGATTTTGATGTGCTGGTTTGCACGACAATTGTTGAAAGTGGTTTAGATATTCAAAATGCCAACACATTAATTGTTGAACGAGCAGATCGTTTCGGTTTGTCACAACTTCATCAGTTGCGAGGTCGTGTTGGACGTGGGCGAGAAAGAGCATATGCATACTTCTTGTATTCAAGTGATGAACCATTATCTGAACTTGCCCACGAAAGGTTAAAGACAATTGCGACCAACACTGATTTAGGTTCAGGTATGCGGGTTGCGCTGAAAGATCTAGAAATACGTGGTGCCGGCAATCTCTTGGGCGGGGAACAATCAGGACACATTGCAGATGTGGGATTTGATTTGTACATGCGCATGGTTGGTGAAGCGGTTCAAGAGTACAAATCTGGAATCATCGAAACCGAAGAAAAGGTTTCGGAATGCAAAGTCGAATTACCAATCAACGCTCACTTGTCTGCCGAATATGTTCCAGGTGAGCGTCTGCGACTAGATCTTTATCGTCGCTTGGCTGATGTAAAGGCACCAAGTGATGTTGCATCAATCGAGGCAGAATTACTTGATCGATTTGGTGATTTACCTGAAGAAGCTAAAGCGTTATTAGGTGTTGCAGCGTTACGAGCACAAGCAAAGGCTGCGAAGTTGACTGAAGTTGTAGTTCAAGGAAAGTTCCTTCGTCTTGCACCGTTAGTTTTACCTGAATCACGACAGTTACGTTTGACACGTTTATACCCAGGCTCTCTGTATAAGGGTGCAGCAAGCACGGTTTTGGTGGCTCTACCGAAGGCCACCTCTTGGAATCCGTCACAGAATGCGCCTGAAATAGTGGATACTTCTCTTCTGGCCTGGGTCATTGAGGCCGTACATCAATTAAGCGATGCACCGAAAGCGAGTACAGAATGAAGAAGATCCTGGCAATCACCGTAGTAGCAGCAACCTTTCTATTGGCGGGATGCTCTCAAATAGGTGCAGCAGCAACGGTTGGCGATACAAAGATCACGCAAGCCCTTGTTCAAGACAGTGTTGACGCAATTCTTTCTGAGCGCTCAAAGGTCGATACCTCACAGATGCAGCTTGAAACTGGTGCAACTCTTAATGTTTCACAGCTTCGTTTCCATCTTCTAGGAACTTTGCTACGCGAACTTGGTCAAGAGCTAAAGCTAAACGTCACAAAGGCTGAAATTGATTCACGTCGTGCAAGCATTCTGGAACAAGTTGGTGGCGAAACAGCTCTTCCAGCCGCACTCGTTAATGCTGGAATCGCTCCTCAGGATTTAGATCGTTACATCGAAGCAATTGCGTACTCTGACAAAATCAGTCAGAAGCTAGTTGCAGCTGGTGTTACCGAAGACCAACTTGGCGCAGAGATTCAAAAGCTCGTTGTTGCTAAGTCTAAAGAAATCGGCGTAACTGTTAACCCTCGCTACGGCAAGTGGGATCCAGTAACTGCTGATGTAGTTCCTGCAGATTCTGCTGAATCAGCTGTAACTCCTACAGAAAAATAGCATTTAAGAATATGCAAGGATCTCAACTTCAACGACTTGTTGAAGTCATGAATACTTTGCGTTCGCCTGGTGGCTGTCCGTGGGATGCAGAACAAACCCATGAGTCCCTCTTAAAGTATTTACTGGAAGAGTCATACGAATTTGTTGATGCTGTTCAAGCCGACAATCGCACTGATATGCGCGAAGAACTTGGCGATGTCCTGCTGCAGGTTTATTTCCATGCACGAATGGCGCAGGAGCATCCAACAGATCCATTTTCAATCGAAGATGTTGCGCAAGGAATTGCGGATAAGTTAATTCGCAGACACCCGCATGTGTTTGCAGGTGTTGAAGTCCGCGATTCACAAGAAGTTCTTGAAAATTGGGAAGAGCTTAAGAAAAAGGAAAAAGGTCGCACCTCACCATTAGATGGGGTTGCAATGTCTCAACCAGCACTTCCATTGATTGAAAAGCTGTTGTATCGCGCTGAAAAATACAATGTTGAAGTGAAAACTCCGGACTCGGTATCGATTGATGGGCCGGCCGATGAAAGCGCTGTAGGACAAGCCCTTGTGGCCGTTATTGCGTGGGCCCATGCCAACGGAATCGATGCAGAAGCTGCCCTGCGCAAGGAAGCCATGCGGATTAGCCAAGAAATTAAGCCCGCATAGTCTTCTTTAGGTTCGCGGTAGACTGTGATTATTGAAGAAGGTGCCATTTCAGCGTTGAGGTCGGCAACAACTTAAGAGCCAGACCTTTAATAAACCAGACCTTTAATTAGTTTGAGGAGAAACGCAATGGCGATTATCGAAGCATTAGGTGCCCGTGAAATTCTTGACTCCCGTGGAAATCCAACGGTTGAAGTTGAAATCCAATTAGAAGATGGCACACAAGCACGCGCAGCAGTTCCAAGCGGTGCATCTACTGGTGCTTTTGAAGCTGCTGAACTTCGCGATGGCGGCAAGCGTTACCTAGGTAAAGGTGTTGAAAAAGCTGTTGCTTTTGTTAATGATGAAATCGCACCAGAGATCATTGGTTTTGATTCACAGGATCAGCGCCTAATCGATGTTGCAATGATTGAACTAGATGGCACAAAGAACAAGTCACGTCTTGGCGCAAATGCAATCCTTGGTGCCTCACTAGCTGTTGCAAAGGCATCTGCAGATTCTTCAGATCTTTCACTGTTCCGCTACTTGGGTGGACCAAATGCGCATCTACTGCCAGTTCCAATGATGAACATTCTTAACGGTGGCGCACACGCAGATACAAATGTTGATATTCAAGAATTCATGATCGCGCCAATTGGTGCACCAACATTCCGCGAATCAGTTCGCTGGGGTGCAGAAATTTATCACGCACTGAAATCAGTTCTAAAAAAGCGTGGGCTTGCTACATCTGTTGGCGACGAAGGTGGATTTGCTCCAAACCTTGATAGCAACCGCGCCGCACTTGATTTGATCCTTGAAGCTATTGAAGCTGCAGGATTCAAGCCAGGTAAGGAAATTGCACTTGCGATGGATGTTGCTGCAACTGAATTTCACGAAAACGGAAAGTATAAATTTGAAGGTGCAGTAAAGACATCTGATGAAATGATCGCGTATTACACCTCTTTGGTTGATGCCTACCCAATCGTTTCTATCGAAGACCCTTTAAATGAAGAAGACTGGGCTGGCTGGACACAGATGACTAAGGAACTTGGTTCTCGCATCCAAATCGTTGGAGATGACCTTTTTGTTACTAACCCAGAGCGTTTAGCTAAGGGAATCGCGGGAAACACAGCGAATGCACTTCTTGTAAAGGTAAATCAGATTGGAACTCTTACAGAGACAATTGATGCTGTTGAAATGGCACACCGTGCAAACTACCGCAGCATGATGAGCCACCGTTCAGGTGAAACTGAGGACACAACAATTGCTGATTTAGCTGTTGCACTTAACTGTGGTCAGATCAAGACAGGTGCACCTGCACGTACAGAACGAGTTGCTAAGTACAACCAACTTCTTCGTATTGAAGAAGAGCTAGCAGAGGGTGGTCGTTACGCGGGTCGTGACGCTTTCCCACGTTTCAAGGGGTAAGAATTAGCCATGGCACGTCGACAACTGCGCTTTGGTCGCCGCCGTACCTCTAATCGTGTTTTAGCACTATCGGTTATCTTCTTTATTCTTGCATTGACAATCGCTCCTCCCGTGAAGCATTACTTCACGCAGCGTGCGCAAATCAGTGCACTGAAGGCCCAGCTTTCTGCAGATAACACCGCTTTACAGAATGCTCGCGAAGAGTTGTTACTGTGGCGAGACCCAGAATATGTAAAGTCTCAAGCACGTGAACGTCTGCACTTTGTTTTGCCGGGAGAGCGCCAATACATCGTTACCGAAGGCGATACAACAGGTAATCAACAAAGCACAACAAAGATTGCAAGCTCTTTAGCTGATGGACAACCGTGGTATTCACGATTGATTGCATCAATTAGCGAAACCGGCAATTAATGCGTGAAGTTACTCAAGCAGATCTAGATTGCATTCAAAATCAACTAGGTCGGACTCCAAGAGATGTACATGCAATCGCATACCGATGCCCATGCGGCAAGCCGGCCGTTGTTGAAACGCCACCACGATTAGAAGACGGAACACCTTTTCCAACCTTCTACTATGCAACGTGCCCGCGCTTAACTGCCGTGATTTCAACCCTTGAAACAACTGGGCTGATGGGCGAGATGAATGAGCGTCTAGAAAATGATCCTGAATTAGCTGGGGCATATCACGCAGCACATGATGATTACATTGCATCTCGTTCGGCACTGGGCGTAGATGTTCCAGAGGTTGATGATGTTTCAGCAGGAGGAATGCCAACTCGCGTTAAGTGCTTACATTCACTCGTTGCTCATTCACTTTCGGCTGGCCCAGATGTCAATCCCTTAGGAGATGAAGCGCTTGCAAAGCTGCCTGAATGGTGGAAAAACAGCCCATGCGAGTAGCAGCAATTGATTGTGGAACTAATTCAATTCGTTTACTTGTTGCAGATATTGATGGCAACAACTTTCGTGAAGTTGTGCGCGATATGGAAATTGTTCGCTTAGGCCAAGGTGTTGACCAAACAGGACAATTTCATCCCGGTGCAATTGCTCGAACATTAGCTGCGGTCGATAAGTTTGCGTTAGAGATTGCCAAGCGCGGCGTTGAAAAGATTCGCTTTTGTGCAACTAGTGCCACCCGTGATGCAACTAATCGCCACTTGTTTGTCGATGGAGTTCGCGAACGCTTAGGTATCGAACTAGAAGTAATAACAGGTGAAGAAGAGGCAGCGCTTTCATTTGCGGGTGCGATTAAAGATTTAGCTCCATCTCATGGCCCATTCTTAGTTGTTGATATTGGTGGCGGATCAACCGAATTTGTTTTTGGAACATCTACCGTCGAAGCTGCCCGAAGTGTCAACATTGGTTGTGTACGTATGACTGAACGCCACTTTGCTTCAGATCCTGCAACACCAGAACAAATCGAATTAGCCCGTAGCGATATCCAAGCTGCAATTGCCCAAGCTGCAGCTGTCGTTCCAATAACTACAGCAAAAACCCTGGTTGCAGTTGCAGGTACTGCGACCACTGTTGCCGCCGCAGCATTAGCGCTACCTGAATACGATCGATATGCGATTCACTTGTCCAGAATTAGCGCACAGCAAACCCATGATGCGGCCACCATGTTTGCCACAAGCACACGCGAACAACGTTTAGCTTTGGGTTATATGCACCCAGGTCGAGTTGATGTGATTGCAGCCGGATCACTAGTTCTTTCAGAGATCATGAAGGTAACTGGGGCTACTGAATTCGTGGCATCTGAATCAGATATTTTGGATGGAATGGCATTTTCTCTTGCCCGCAATTAAATCTATAAAGCTCCTTGATCAAAAGATTGTTACCTGTAGAAAGTGCCCACGATTGGTGCAATGGCGTGAAGAAGTCGCGGTTGTAAAGCGCAAATCCTATGAAAATGAAAAGTACTGGGGTAAACCTGTACCTGCCTTTGCCCAGCTGATGCGCGAATTGTGATCGTTGGTTTGGCACCAGGTGCGCACGGTGCAAACAGAACTGGTCGAATTTTTACCGGAGATTCATCGGGGGATTGGCTCTATAAAGCACTTCATAAGAATGGCCTAGCAAAAATTCCGACAAGCACATCAGCAGATGATGGACAGGAACTTATCGATACGCGAATCACGTGTGCCGTTCGATGCGCACCACCAGATAACAAACCATCGACTGAAGAAAAGATTCAATGTTCTGATTACCTCGTAAATGAGTTTGAACTTTTAATGCCAACTGCACGTACATTTGTTGCTTTAGGCAGTTTTGCATGGAGTGCAATAATCAAAAGCCTGCGCGCACTTGACCATCAGATTCCTGTGCCGACGCCAAAGTTTGGTCATGGTGAAAGCTTTACTTGGGTGGGACCAGACGCAATCAAACGTTTAGTTCTGGGTAGCTATCACCCAAGTCAGCAAAACACATTTACCGGAAAACTGACCAAACCAATGCTCAACTCAGTGTTCAAGAAAGCAAAGAGTTTTAACTAGCTGCGTTCTTTAGTTGCGCAATGTGGCTTTCAATGTGTTTTGCAGAAAGTGTGACAAGTTGTAAAAGAGTTACTTCACCGCGGTCTGGGTGTGTAGAAACTCGAGTCCAATCAGCATCAGATGCGTTTTTCAGAATCTCATAATTCATCGCATGTGATGCAGCAAGGGATTGAAGGGAGACAGCCGCAGAACGCTTTCCATATTGCAATCCAACAGGAAACTTTTCTTCGTCAAATGGAACAATCGTAGGATTGTCTTCACATAATGCATTTGCATATCTGACACCAAATTGAATCTCAGCATCTGCAATATGGTGAATAACAAATGCCGCAGACCACTCACCATCTTTTGATTGATTAAGAGCATCTGCTGAAATGCGCTTGCCTTCTTCAACAAATGAGATTGCAGAAGCGTGATACTTCGAAAGTATTTCGTTATGGTCCATGTCTTTATCGTAACCGTGGAAATTGCAGAATCTAGGCTCAGTTTCTGCAAAAGCCCCTCATCAAGTAAACTTCCGCAGAACGTGCTTGTGGCCCCCGTAGTCCAATGGCAGAGACAGAGGACTTAAAATCCTTCCAGTGTCGGTTCGAGTCCGACCGGGGGCACCAGTTCTAAGCGGGTTTTAAGCATCCGAGCCTGCACTTACTTAGCCGTAACCCCCACAAAACCGTACGATTGTCCCTGCACCACAACCACCGGAAATTCTGGTGGCCCTACAAAAGGAGAACAAAGATATGCGCAGTTCAAACCCTGTTCTTGGACGGGCGTTTAATCAGCGTGGATACGCTGCATTCGATCCGAGCACAATTAACTCAGACCCAGCAGCGCTAGAGAATTTGTACAACACACCTGCAGCTTCATCATTACGCACAGGTCGCATGACGATTGATGATGTTGTCACTCGCACAGCGATCATGTTCGCAGTATTGGTAACAGTAGGCGCTGCAGCATGGACGCTTAACCTTGGTGCCGGCGCACTATTGCTCGGCTTCATCGGTGGATTTATCCTTGCGATGGTTAATTCATTTAGCAAGACAGTTAAGCCAGCACTTGCAATTGCATACGCAGCTTTCCAAGGTTTAGCTCTTGGAACAATCAGCAATATGTACAACACCATGTACGACGGAATTGTTAGCCAAGCAATCTTGGTAACACTCAGTGCATTTACTGGAATGTTGTTTGCTTTCAAGAGCGGACGCATTCGCGTAACACCTAAGTTCACAAAGGTATTGATGACAGCGCTCATCGGTTACCTAGTACTTGCTGTTGTTTCATTGGTGTCTTCATTCATCACCGGAACAAGCATTTACAGCATCGGTGGACTTGGTTTAATCATTGCAACAGGCGGAATGGTTCTTGCAGCCTTCTTCTTGATTCTTGATTTTGATTCAATTCAAAAGGGAATTGCAGCAGGAGCTCCAGAGTCAGAATCATGGAGAGCAGCGTTTGGTCTTATGGTCACAATCGTTTGGTTGTACCTAGAGGTCTTGCGCGTACTTTCAATCCTGCGTGGTAATGACTAATCAGATCTAGTTAAAGATCTTCATCGACGGGCCTCAGGTTTTTAACCTGGGGCCCTTCGACATTTCTGGTCTCTGGAATTCGATAGACCAGCAGTAAAACAATTGAGAAAATAACTGCCGATGCCCCAAAAGCAGTTCTGTATGAATAAACATCAGAAATCCAACCAATAATGATTGGCCCGAAGATCATTCCTGCATCCCCTGCCATTTGGAAGATGGCAATAACTTTGCCGCCTTTACCCTTGATGATGTCTCCAACGATGCTGGCAGGTGTGATTGAAAGATAAGCCCCACCAAAGCCCAGAATGATCATAGAAATCATGTACATCAATGGATTAACTGCAAAAGTCAGCACCAAAATTCCGAGAAAGACGATGTTGGCACCAACAATCGATGCAGCTCGTCGGCCCTTCGTATCTGAATATCGTCCAGCGCGCAAAAGCACGACTCCTTGAACCATTGCAGAAATAGCTAGGCCATAACCAACGATTGCTGTGGTCGAACCCAATTCCTCTGTAACGAAGACCGGCAAAATTGAAGCACGCATTCCAAAGAAAACCCAGGTTCCAATAAAAGCTAAAACCAGTGCAATTCGATACGCAGGCATTGCAAGGGCTTCACCAATAGATGTGGCCGGTTCAGCTGTACTGTTTTTGACTTTTGCACCGATTGAATCGCCCTTAAGGAAAATCAGCGCAACTAAACCTGAACACAGCAATAAGCCTGAATACACAAAGAAGGGAGCACGCAACGAGATCAAAGATAAAACGCCACCAATAGCTGGGCCAGCAATTCCGCCAACAATAAAAGAACCTTGATAGACAGACTGTGCTTGACCACGTTGTGAATCGCTGACAGAACGCAGAATCACCGAACTTGCGGCAACGGAAAACATTGATGAACCAAGACCACCGGCTGCTCTAAAGAAAAGTAGTTGATCGTAACTTTGTGCGATTCCAGCTAAGAAAGTAAAAGCAGAGACCATAAAGATTCCAGTTGAAAACACGGCGCGCTCGCCAAATCTATCTACCAAAACACCTGAAATTAAGCCTGAAGCAAAGCGTGTGATTGCAAAGGCTGAAACCATTAATCCAATAGCTGCGTTATTTACACCAAATGATTTTGCAAAGACTGGAATCGCGGGCATAACAATGCCGAAACCAACTGCAACAAAAAAGGAAGCCGCAACAAGAGAAGAAACTTCGCGGGGTAGATCTCTAAATGGTGATTTTATACTCATAGAAGGTGGAGTCTACTTGTTTGAATGTTGACGGGAGTTGGTTCAGGGGTGGCTCAGAGGTAGTATTCAGGTGTGAAATCAGTTATAGCCGAACATTTAGTAAAGACTTATCGCAATGGCGAAGTCAAAGCACTCAATGACTTATCTCTAGATGTTGAAGAAGGCACTGTTTTAGGCGTACTTGGACCAAATGGTGCAGGAAAAACTACAACTGTCCGAATTCTTGCAACACTACTTAAGCCTGATTCTGGATCGGCAACTGTCGCAGGAATTGATGTGATTAAGCATCCAGACAAAGTTCGAGAGCAGATCGGTCTTTCTGGTCAATATGCAGCGGTAGATGAGACTTTAACTGGCTGGGATAACTTGGTGATGTTTGGTCGCTTGTATCACTTAGGTCGTCAGAGCTCGATTGATCGCGCTAATGAACTACTAGAACGTTTTGAATTAACTGAAGCAGCACGTCGTCCCATCAAAACGTATTCAGGTGGAATGCGCCGTCGCCTTGATTTAGCAGCATCATTAATTGTTAAGCCAAAGATTTTGTTCTTAGATGAGCCAACAACTGGTTTAGATCCACGTGGTCGCCAAGATATGTGGGGCGTGATCCAAGAGCTTGTTAAGGGTGGAGTAACACTTCTGCTCACAACACAGTATTTAGAAGAGGCTGATCAATTGGCCGATGAAATCGCGGTTATCGATCGCGGAACAGTAATTGCCCGCGGCACATCCGATGCTTTGAAAAAGCAGGTTGGTGGAGAGCGGCTAGAAATCACCGTGGAGCCTGCAGATTTAGATAAGACCAACCAGATTGTGGCCAAGATCAGTGGTCATGCAACACATGTTGATCACCGCACAGTAAGTGCTCCAGTGCTTCATGGATCTAAGGATCTGATGGAGGCCTTGCGTGCAATGGATGATTCCAATATCCATCCGTTAGATATCGGTTTGAAGCGCCCATCACTAGATGATGTGTTCCTGTCATTAACCGGCCACGTAGCTGAAGAAACTGTAGAAGAACCGGTAGCAAAGAAGAAGAGAGGCGCTAAGAAATGAAAAATGCGATCCTTGATACGTTAGTTATTACGAAGCGCCAATTACTTCAACTAGCCCGTGTTCCAGAACTGCTTGTTTTCTCCACCATTCAGCCAGTGATGTTTGTGTTGCTGTTCCGCTATGTATTTGGTGGCTCGATCGATACCGGCCAACCAGGTGGATATGTGCAGCTGTTAATGCCCGGAATCTTCGTTCAAACAGTTGCCTTTACCTTGGCTTCTACTGCAATTGGATTAGCTGAAGATATGAAAAAGGGTTTGATCGATCGCTTTAGATCTCTGCCGATTTCACGAGGTGCAGTAATTATTGGTCGCACCTTTGGCGATGCGCTGCTCAATATCTTGGTTTTGACGGTGATGGCTGCTGCAGGTTATGCAGTGGGCTGGCGTCCGACTTCAGGGATACTCCAAACAACTTTGGCATTCGTATTCCTGTTTATGTTTGGTTACGCACTGTCATGGATCGGAATTTTGGTCGGCTTATCAGTCAAAGAAGCTCGCACTGTTCAAAGCGTAGGTTTCTTGGTTACTTTCCCGCTAACTTTCTTATCAAACGCTTTTGCACCAACCACCGGTATGCCTAGAGCGTTGCAGTACTTTGCTGAATGGAATCCAGTCTCAACCATGGTTGCAGCCTGTCGCCAATTGTTTGGCCTACAAAATGAGTTCGGTGCAACGGCTAATTCCTGGCCAAGCCAGCACCCACTAGCCACTTCACTGCTCTATATGGTTATCTTGATGGTGATCTTTATTCCACTGAGTATTCGTAAGTACAAGAACTACTCAAGCTAATTTAAAGATAGAACTCGGCCGCCACAATCTCAACTGAGATTTCACGGCCATTAGGTGCTGTGTAAGAAACTTTTGCACCAATCTCTTGGCCAAGTACTGCCGCACCCAGTGGAGATTTCTCGCTGTAAACATCTAGATCACCCGATGAAATTTCGCGAGAACCAATTAAAAACTTCATTTCATCGCCGGCGATAATTGCGGTTACAACCATTCCTGCGCCAACTTTTCCATCCGCACTAGCTGGTGGAGTGCCAATGTGTGCATTTTCTAGCATTTGCTTTAGTTGACGAATACGCGCTTCCATTTTTCCTTGTTCGTCGCGCGCTGCGTGGTAACCACCATTTTCCTTTAAATCACCTTCGGCACGCGCGGCTTCAATTTTTGCAGTGACCTCTTTGCGACCGGGACCTTCAAGCTGGGTCAGTTCAGCACGCAAGCGATCTGCGGCTTCTTGGGTCAACCATGTCTGCGTCATAAGGGATAACGGTACTGGTTACTTACTTGGCACGACAACTGGATACATCAGCGTTGACCGCTTCGCTACGCGTAGGAACATCGGTGACCAGTTCAACCTTAGATTTTCCTGCTGGAATCTCTTGATCAATCTGTCCAACAATATTTTTGTCAAAGTCACGCGCAATCAGGGTGCACACCACGACTTGATTGCGGTCCTGCCTTTCAATGAAGTAACGCACTGATGCGGCGCGATCATCAGTAATTGTGAAGGAAACAAGCTGAGAGCGAAGTGGCGGATTGGAGTGATACAGCGCCGACCACACAAGCCAACCGATTCCGAGAATGCCGACACCAAGGGCTATCGCAGGCCAACGTGTGGCTTTGGTAACCCCGTATCGCTCTTCGTAGTTGAACGGCTTTTCGCTTTGCATGACATGATTATCGCATGGAACAAGAAGAAATCTTCATGGGATCTGCGGGCTCCCTTACGGTGGGTATTTTGCTGATAGCCGTGGTCTTTTTGATGCGCAGTTTTTACAAGCGCTTCATGGGCATAGATCGAAGCGATGACTCAACCGAATAATTTTCTTGCAAAGATTTTTCAAGGCGTTGCCGTACTTGCGATTGCAGCACTCTTTGTCGGACTAGGTTTTTGGCAACTACAACGTGCCGCAGATCTAAAAGAAAGTTTAAAAGTTGCTCGAACAGTTGATACAAATGTTGTTACTTTGCAATCAGTGGCACAGCCTCGGACAGGGCTAGGGGAAGCAGCATTTAACCGAACAGTTTCTTTGACCGGAAAGTACATCGCTAATTTCAGAGCCCCCAATCAAGTTGATGGAAATGGCGTAGTCGCTGATTGGGAAGTTGCACTTGCCCAAGTTGATGAGCGATCAGCAATTCTGGTTGTGCGGGGGTTATGGTCTGAACGTTTGCTCAACCCAGAAATTCAGCAATTAATGAATATTGATATCCAAGGTGTCTTAGTTGCGAGCCAATTCGCAGATCGCGCCGACAACGTTCCCGGCATTATTTCCAGATTAGATAGCGCAGTTGTTGTCGGACTGACCGATTTGGATTTGTATGACGGCTACATCCAGGCCAGATCTGAATCTGTTCGAGGGGCCCAACTGGAGCGCTCCCGAATCACTGAAGAAAAGATCAATCCCAAAATCCCTGGCTACTACTGGCAGCACATTTCCTATGTGGTCATTTGGTGGCTCATGACCGCAGTGGTGCTGTACCTACCCTTCTATCGCCGTAGAGTTACCCCATGAGCAGTTCAGTCAAGAGATTTAGATTCATGGCCATAATCGCCGGCATCATGTCCATCTTGTTGTGGTTTGTAGATCTGCCCGTGGTGTACCTATTTGATAATCCAGATTGGAAGGCTGCAGTTGCGTGGATTCCATTTGTTCATGGATGGATTTACGCTGTCTATGTGCTTGTTGCCCTGCAGTTTTCAGTCAAAGCGCACTGGCCACTAAGAAAGATCATCTGGCTCATCTTGGCCGGCACACTTCCATTTGCATCAATTGCCGCGGAGCGCAGAGTTGTTCGACAGTATTCGTGATTTAGTTAAATCTCTGATCTACCCACTGTACGAGTGGCGTCTGATTCGATCGCTAGATTTTTCAAAGACCCCACAGCATGTTGGTGTCATTCTTGATGGAAACCGTCGATGGGCTAAATCCAATCCGACTAGTAATGATCCCCACGGCCATAAAGCCGGTGCCAACAAGATCATCGATTTCTTGGGGTGGTGTGATGATGCCCAAGTTAAGGTCGTAACTCTGTGGTTGTTATCAACGGATAATTTCAAGCGCTCGCAAGAAGAAATCGATGAGTTGCTAAAGATTATTGGAAACACCGTGGATGAACTTGCGGCCACCGGTCGCTGGAATATCAAGGCGGTTGGTGCGTTAGATCTGCTGCCACCTTGGCTTGAAGAAAAACTGAGCTCCTTAAAACCGATTCGAAATGATGGGGTCGAAGTCAACGTGGCCATTAGTTATGGCGGGCGTCGTGAAATTGTTGATGCGGTGAAGAACTACTTGACCGAAGAAGAAGCTGCCGGCCATTCGATCAAGGATGCCCAAGAGAAGTTAACTGCCGAAGACATTTCAAAGTATTTATACACCGCAGGACAACCTGATCCCGAGCTGTTGATCCGCACCTCTGGTGAACAACGCCTTGGTGGCTTCTTGTTATGGCAAAGTGCTTTATCTGAATTTTACTTTTGCGAGGCGTACTGGCCAGATTTTCGTCACCTAGATTTTCTGCGCGCACTACGTTCTTACTCTGTGAGACAACGTCGTTTCGGTTCATAAATCGCAACCAAGAATTTACCTAGTTCTATCGCGTGTCTGCACAAAATTCATTGCTGACAGTTCTACCTTTTTACTGTCCGAAGCACACCCGGCGATCACAATTAAATCTAGGAGCAAGCATTGGCTGCAAAAGGTCAAAAAGCTAAGAAAACCTTTGTTTTAGATACCAGTGTTTTGCTCGCAGACCCCGGGGCGCTCTATAGATTTGCCGAACATGAAGTCATCATCCCGATCGCAGTTATCGGAGAGCTTGAAACCAAACGAGATCACCCCGAGTTGGGCTACTTTGCCCGTGCCGCCCTGCGCGCATTAGATGATCTGCGCGTTTCCCATGGTCGCCTTGATAAAGCGCTGACTATTACGCCAGAAGGTGGAACTCTTTCGGTCGAGCTGAACCACACAGATCTTTCGACCTTGCCACATGGATTCCTTCGAGATGGCACCAATGATTCGCGAATCCTGGCAATTGCTAAAAACTTAATGTCTGATGGAAAAGATGTAGTCCTTGTAACTAAGGATCTGCCACTTCGAGTCAAAGCATCATCGGTCGGTGTGGAAGCCCAGGAGTATTTGGCCGAACTTGTATCAAATAGTGGTTGGACCGGAATTGAAGATTTGGATGTCAGTCACAGTGTCATCGATGATTTGTACGCCGGCGACTTTGCAGATCATGAAGCCGCCCACCAGTTGCCAGTCCATACCGGTGTGGTCCTGCATTCTGAAAAAGGATCGGCGCTAGCCCGAGTTACTGAAAGCAAGCAACTGAAATTAGTACGAGGTGATCGCCAAGCTTTTGGTTTGCATGGTCGCAGCGCCGAACAACGAATCGCACTAGATATCTTGCTCGATGAAAACATTGGAATCGTTTCGTTGGGTGGTCGGGCTGGAACTGGAAAGTCCGCCCTTGCCTTGTGCGCCGGACTTGAAGCGGTTATGGAAAAACGCCTTCACAAAAAGGTCGTCATCTTCCGTCCGTTGTATCCAGTCGGCGGCCAAGAGCTGGGATATCTGCCCGGCTCAGAGGGTGAAAAAATGTCCCCTTGGGCCCAAGCGGTTTTCGATACTTTGGGCGCTCTAGTTAGCCAACCCGTCATTGATGAAATCATCGACCGCGGCCTGATTGAAGTTCTGCCCCTGACCCATATCCGCGGCCGCTCGTTACATGACTCCTTTGTGATCGTGGACGAAGCCCAATCCTTGGAACGGGGAGTCCTGCTGACCGTCCTTTCCAGAATCGGAACCGCCTCCCGAGTCGTCCTGACTCACGATGTTGCCCAACGCGACAAC
>Ga0208855_1000194_pt1 | contig 17639 bp, 12 predicted proteins | sample LakMenEpi17May12_FD_150708 | JGI IMG/M metagenome (GOLD analysis project Ga0208855, IMG submission 150708) | Freshwater microbial communities from Lake Mendota, WI - 17MAY2012 deep hole epilimnion (SPAdes) | ecosystem: Environmental > Aquatic > Freshwater > Lentic | place: Lake Mendota, Madison...
ACAAATCATACGTCGATGAAATAAACATCGTATGTTATAATTCTGATTTACATCCAAATATTACTGTTTATTTTGAGCCTGATTCAAAAATTGATGCTGATAGTTTTTTAACGAAGGTGGCGTACATAAAGTATGTTAGTATTTTGAAAAAAATCATTAAGCAATTTAAACCGGATATACTTCATGCGCACTATGCAACAAGTTATGGCTTAATCGGCGCTTTAACAGGTTTCAAGCCTTTTGTTTTGTCGGTTTGGGGAAGTGATGTTTATTCCTTTCCAAAAAAAAGTAAATTACATAAGAAAATTTTCCAATACAATTTAAAGAAGGCCAGCGTGCTTCTTTCTACAAGTAATGTTATGAAAGAGGAAGTTCAGTTGTATACAAAGAAGGATGTTATAGTTACACCTTTTGGTGTTGATACAGATTTGTTTAAGCCACAACAACATCAAGATAAAGATCCAAGTATAACTTATATTGGAACAATTAAACCAATTGAAGAAAAATATGGCATCATTTATATTATTGATGCTGCAGATATCATCATTAAGAAATATACTGACAAAAAATTTAAATTTTATTTAGTTGGACCTGGTAATGATTTAAACCATTACCATCAGCTTATAGAGCAAAAGGGTTTGAAAGATTATTTTGTTGTAACGGGTAGAATACCTTTTTCCCAAGTTCAACATTATCATAATTTACTTGATATATTTTTAAATGTATCTATAGATGATAGCGAAAGTTTTGGAGTAGCCGTAGTAGAAGCCATGGCTTGCGAAAAGCCTGTAATTGTTACTGATGCAAAGGGTTTAGTTGAAGTAGTTGGTAATGGTGATTTTGCCAAAATAGTCCCGAAGAAAAATGCGCAGGAAATTGCAAATGCAATAGCGGATATTCTTAATTTTGGTGCTAACACTGAAATTGGTAAAAAAGCAAGACAGCATGTTTTACAACATTACGACTGGAAAAATAATTTACAATTGATGATTACAATATACAACCAACTAATTAAAAAATAAAATGGTTTCAAAATTATACTACAAAAATAAATTCATCATAAGGCTTATTAAACCTATAGAAAACAAGCGGTTATTTACGGCTTTAAAGTTGAATATATTAACTGTTAAGGATTACCAATTGTGGCCAAAAAAATTAATTGCATTAGATGCTTTTTGTCAGACCGGTTTACAATGGACTAGGATATTTAGTAATGAAGCTGAGTATTTAGAAATGTGGGATATAAATGAAGAGGCAATTAAATATGCAAAGAAGGAATTTCCAAAGGCTAATGTTAATTGCGGAGATTCAATTGATGCAATTATGAATGGGAGGTTGCATCGAAAAGATTTTAACTTTGTATTAATAGATTCGCCTGTTCCGTTTATGTATCCTGATGGAAGCTTTGAGCATTTTAAATTTTTTGATTCAATTTTCAATAATATTGCGGATGAAGCAATAATTATGATGGATGTTGTTCCCAATATCCAAACAATGCTTGATATTCACCCTCATCCAAAAGAATTCAATGAAAAATGGATTAATGCGAGAGCAAAATTTTATGGTGTAAAGGATGGAGGATGTGTGCTTCCACAAGTAATGACTGAAATATACAAAAGTAAGGTTGAGGCACTTGGATTCAAAGCTAAGTTGGTAACTTATAATGCCAGAAATGCACACTTTGGTATTTTAACAATCGCAGTAAGCAAAAATTGAAGTTAGCAAGGTTAAATATTAGTGACGAAAAATACACTATTTTGGCAAAGCGCTATGGCAGTGTTTTTAATTCAATTGAATGGCTGAGGCTTTTTGGAAAGAATCTTGTTTTAATAGGTATTTACAATGCCAATAACGAACTCATCGGTGCTTTTTTTTATTCGTCATCAGTTAAGTTAGGATTAAGGTATGCGTTAACACCTTCCTATACGCCTTCTATTGGATTCGTTATAGTTAATCCAGCACAAAATAAAAGTAATGCCATTACTTTTGAGAAAGAGGTGCACGAGGCGATTTCAGATTATTTCTTATTGAATAAATATGCACTTGTTTCAATTGCCTTTCCGGTTAGTGTTAATGATACGCAGGTTTATTTCTGGAAAAAATTCAAAGTTATACCTAACTATACATATCAATTAAGTTTACATCAAGATCCAAATGCAATTTTTGATCAATTTACTTCAGAACGACGTAAAAGTATAAAGAAGGCTGAAAAAGATCAACTAAAAATCGAACGATGTTTTGATAATAACATTGTTTTTGATTTAATATGTAAAACTTTTGAGAGAAAACAAAAAACAATTAATCAAGCATTTGTAAAGAAAATACTTTTTGAATTTGCTAATGATACAAACAGTTACGCATTTGTGGCCTATGATAAAAGTACCCCAATTGCAACTACATTTATAATTTATGATCAAAACGTAGCCTATTATTTATTTGGTGGTTATAATACTCAATTAAAGCATCATGGCGCAGGACCTTCATGTATGTGGCAAAGTATATTGCATGCAAAGCAATTGGGTTTATCAATATTTGATTTTGAAGGAAGTATGTTGCCTGAAGTGGAAAAATATTTTAGAGAATTTGGAGGCGAGATAAAACCATATTATACCGTTCATAGAGGATTGTTTCCAATTGAAGTGGCATTGAAATTAAAAATGAGAAATAAATTTTAAGGAGTGAAAGCAATTATTTCTCATGATATCGACCATATAACTGTTTGGGAGCATTTAACCAAAGATACAATTTTGCCGAAATACATAGCTCGGATGCATTTAGAATTGATATCCGGCAAAATTTCGTTTAGAGAGTTTTTTTTAAGATATACAGATTTTTTTAAAAATAAATGGCAAAACATTGATGAGTTAATTACATTCAATAACGTTAATAAAATTCCAAGCAGTTTTTTTATAGCAGTTAACAAAGGTGTGGGACTTAACTACTCCGTTAAAAACGCTTTGCCATGGATTATACAAATGAAACTAAGGCATTGCGAGATTGGTTTACACGGAATTTCTTTTGAAAACCGGGATGATATCGAAACAGAATATAAATTGTTTAAGCAGCTTACTAATATACCTGACTTTGGAATACGAATGCATTATGTTCGTAATAATCAGGAGACATTAATTAATCTTGCTAAAGCCGGTTATACTTATGATAGTACTGAACATGGTTTAAAAAATCCATATAAAATAATGAATATGTGGGAGTTCCCTTTCCAGATTATGGATGGTTGGGTTATACAAAACGGCACAAGATGGCAAAATGTGAATTTGGAGGCTGCAAAGACAGCAACTTTGCAAAAAATAGATGAGGCTCACAAAAAAAACATCAAATATCTAGGAATAGATTTTCATGATCGTTATTTTTCGCATTCTTTTAAAACTTGGTTAAATTGGTACATGTGGTTGGTAGACTACTTAAAGTTGAATAAAATTGAGTTTGTTAATTTTAAAACTGCCATTGCTGAGCTTGAATCAAAACAAGATTCGAGTATTAAAACTGATAACTAAACGAGGTGCTTACAAACGAATTTTTGTTTTGAAATGTTTTACCTTTGTTTAAAAAAATTGATGCATCCGCCATTAATAGCCTTCCTTCAATTCTTATTAAAAAGTTATTTTGTGGCGTATAATCAAGATTTATGGAATTGCCAAACACATTAAATCCGCCGGTATAAGTAGGGATGGTAATATTTGAGGGGTCTCCATAGTATTCGCTCCTTCCGGCTACAGCAAAGTGTTCAGTTAATTTAAATTTGGCAACTAAAGTATTACTAAACCAGTAGTTTAGCTTTGAGTCATTTTTAGATTTTTGTTGTTGTCCATAATCAAATCCCATGGTTAAACCGAATCGTTCAGTGATTTGGTAAATAAAATAGAAGTTATTGAATACTCTAAGGACTGCCATTGTATCCGGATTCATGAACCCAACAAAACTACTATGATTGATGCTCAGCCTATCGTTTGGTTTAAATGTGATTTGTGAACCAAAGGAAGGTAATGTCTGGCCTTCTAATCTTTGTATTCGTTGCCAGCCATTCAGATATAGTAAACTAAAGAACCATTTTTTTGATTTGTTGGTGTGACTTATTTTAGCCCCACTTTCATAATAGGGCGTGTTTTCAGCGCATAAACTGCGAGACAAGTTCCAGCAATCTTTTGTAATTGCACTTTCAAACCCAATATGAGAAGGGAAAACGCCAACATCCAACCACCAATTTTTTTTAATTTTAAATCCAAGGTTAGCTTCAAAAATATTTCTTAACAATTCAGGTTCTGAACCAAGGTTGTCTTGCATATAGGTTCCCGCCGCAATTGCAAAATTAGCTCTGATTTTTTGATAGTCGTAGGCTATTTTAAAATAGCCCAAATTAATACCTACCTGATTGTGACGGTTATAATTATAGAAGGCAGCACTTCGACTATTGTTTTTTGGTTGATTAAAGTCAAAAACGTAATAGGCATCAATGAAGGCTGTGTAACTTAATTTGTTCGTAGTGTCGGATTGAGCAATGGTAGAAAAAGACAAAAAGAATACTAAAATACTTGTAAGTATATTCTTAATGTTAGTTTTTTTTCTTAGTGCTTTAATGTTAGTTTATTAATTAAAAATAATGTTATACAGAAAAAAGTCAGCAGTGTCTCTAATAAAACATTAGTTTTAAACCGCCACTAAGTTCAGAATCTTATTATAAAATATATTAGAAAAAGAATTATTAGTGTCCAGCTGACTCTGCTGCAACTGTGGTAGTTGTAGCTGTTTCAGTTGCAATTGTTTCAGCAGGTTTTGCTTCTGTTTTTGAATCTTCTGTAGTATGTGCTGCTTTGTATTCATCATACTTACCTTCTTTACATGCCTTCATGCATTCTTCCGAACAATCCTCTTTACAGTCACACTCAGCACTGCCATGCGATGGGTTACCCAAACTAACAAATGAAAGGATGATAAACATGATAACTAAACCAAAAATAAGTGGTGCTAAAAACGCAACAGGTTTTTTTTCGTCGCTGTGATGATTGTGGCTCTTTCCCATATTGATTAAATTAAAGTGCTAAAATACGTAATAATTAAAAATAAAAAAATTATTTCCGCACTGATTTCAGGTTTAATAAATTCATTGGGTTGATACTTAATCCGCTGATGTTTTTATCTACAATTCTTATCACTTCATCGTAGTAAAGCGGAATCACAGGCGCATCATCAATGATTAACATCTCCATTTTCTGATATAAATCAATTTTTGCAGAATCGGTTGTTGCAACTAATGCTTTTTCATACAAATCATCAAATTTTGGGTTGTTATAGTGGAAATAATTAACACCTTGTGGCGCAAAGTTCTTGCTGTAAAAAAGGTTCATAAAGTTTTCTTCGTCACCATAATCTCCAACCCATGATTTTTTGAACAAATTGTATTCGCATGCATTTACGGCTTGTTTAAGAACAGACGGTTTTTCAATACTTATTTGTACTTTGATGTTATTTTGCCCTAACTGTGACTGGATGAATTCTAAGGCTTCCTTAAAATTGTCTGCAGCGTGTATAACTAATTCCGGTAAGTTCTCTCCATTGGGATAGCCTGCTTCAGCCAGTAATTGCTTTACTTTATTAGGATCGTAATAATAGCCTTTTACTAAAGCCGGGTTGTAGCTTCTCATCCCTTTTGGTATGAATCCGCAAGTGGCAGGAACGCCAATACCATTACGGATAAATTTCACAAGTTTTTCTCTATCAAATGCATAATTAATGGCTTGCCTAATTGCTTTTAATCTAAGAGGAGAATTTTTAACATAATCTATTTTTTCATCTAATAAAATCCCGATGTAGTCAGTTTTTAAAAACGTGGTTTTTTGAAGATAAAATCTTTTTTGGTAGGTATCTTTTAATTCAGCATCTCTTGTGAGCACTTCCATCGTATTAAACGCGTCAGCTCCGCTCAGCATGTCAAATTTCCCATTTAGTAATTCCATAAAGGCAGTTTCTCTGTCTTTTATAAAAGAAATGTTAACGCCATCTAAATAAGGTAGCCGTTCATTTTTTTCATCACGTTCAAAGTAATTTGGGTTTTTTTGTAAGATAATGCGTGTGCCTTCTTCCCATTTTTTAAAGGTAAAAGGACCTGTTCCAACCGGATTTGTTCTAAAGCTCTCACCATAATAATCAATGGCTTCGTGTGGCACAACACTAAAATATTTCATAGTTAAAATATTCAAAAAGGCACTATATGGTTTTGTAAGGTGAATTTTAAACGTGCTGTCGTTAATGGCTTCAAAGCCTTTGTAGTTTGTTTTTTCGCTTCTATCTATACAATTTAACAAAGTAGTTGCACTGCTTACTTTACTATCAAACAATCGTGTAAAACTAAAAACAAAATCTTTTGCAATTACTTTTCTGCCTTCACCTTTTGTAAAGCATGGATTTGCATGAAAAAAAACATCTGTTCTCAAATCAAAAGTATAAACGAGGCCATCTGAGCTAATAGAGAATTTTTTAGCAATAGACGGCAAAACATTTAATTCATCATCCATTTGTACTAAACCATTAAATATTTGATTAACCGGCCAAATGTTTTCGAAATTAGATGCAGCGGCAGGATCAAGGCTGGTAACTACAGCCATTTCGTTATAGGAGAATATTTTTTTTATTTCTTTTTGTTCTTTGTGATCCTTGCAGGCTAAAAAGCAAATTAAAAAGAAGATACTAACGAAGTAGTTTGTTTTTGTAAACATAAAAAGCAACTTTAACTACAAAGTTGCTTTTATTTAATTTAAGATTAATTGCAGCAAGGATGCAATTATGCACACTCTTCTGTTATTAAGGTTGTGTTGCCGGGTTTGGAGTTTGTTCTTTTTTAGCCGGATCAAAATCAAAAGTTAATGAGAATCTTAGTGTACGAGCTAATGGATTATTGATTAGAGTTGGAATCAAATAAGACAAATCTAATCTAATAACATTATATTTAAAGCCGGCACCAAAACTCACGTACTGGCGACTGCCTTTGGTTTTGGGCTCGTAAAAATAACCTGCTCTTAAAGAAAAAACGTTGTTATAAGTGTAATCAGCACCAGCACATATGTTTACTTCTTGCAATTCTTCATTAAAACCACCGGGTGCATCGCCAAATGATTGAAAAATTCCTTGAGCTACAGGCACATTGGGATTTTTACCTTTTAGAATCACTTTTTCGTTTGTCGCAGGATCAATTTCTATTTCATTAGTTGGATTTCCATTTGCATCAAGTTTTGTTTTGTATAGCGGAGAAGTTGGGACTAATAATTTATTAAAATCTAAATAAAAGCCAAAAGTATTGTACTCATCAAACTTAGTCTTTAATCCACCACCAAGGCGCATATTCATTGGGATGAAGTTAGGATCATTGCTGTATTTGATTTTTGCACCTAAGTTGGTTAAAGCAAATCCACCTGTTGCGATTGCTTTTTTGTCGCTTAGTTTGAACTCATTACTTTTATAATAACCACTAATATCTACAGCTGCTGTACTTGCAGAGTTTGCGTTACTTGTAAAGGCACGACTAATGCCTGAATTAATAAAACGCATTGCAACTCCCATGCTAAAATTATCAGATAATCGCTGAGAGATTGCCGCATCAAGAGCAAATTCATTTGGGCGAATACTACCTGTTTGAACGCCATTAATGTTTGTTAAATCAATATTTCCTAAACTAAAGTAACGTAAAGAACCACCAACTGCTGTATTTTTTTTAACCTTTGCAAATCCACCTAAATAGTACAAATAAATGTCCGGTACCAAGGTTCTAAGCCAAGGTGTGGCACTTAAACCAAATGTAAACTTTTTGTCAGAAAATATCATTTTACTTCCATTCCAGTGTATTGAATTAGCATCTGGGTCAGTTGCAGCGCCTACATCACCCATAGCACCTTGTTTACTGTCAGGGCCTATTAGTAAAAACGGAACCGCAGTTGTGATTGGATTGATAACAACAGTTTGCCCGTTTAAAGTTTGTAAAGTAGATATTTGTGATTTAGATTTAAAGGAAAGTGCTAAAAACACACTCGGTAATACAAGGTATATATGAAACTTAGTCTTCGTCATGATTATCTATCGGAGGATGTAAATATACTAATTTAAAATTACTAATTTTTCTAATTTTTCGGCGCTTTTATTATCGTTGGTCTGGATGTTTAACTTGTATATGTATACACCCTTGGCCAGTTTGTCGCCATAATCATCTTTACCGTCCCATGTAATGCTACCCGGCCTGTAGCCTTCACAATACACATATGTTTGGATGGTTTTGGCAAGCTTACCGCTGATAGTAAATACTTGAATGGTAACTTTTAATGGCGCACAGGCTTGATTGTGTTCAAAAGTAAACTTAGTATTGGTAGTAAATGGATTAGGGTAATTTAAAACATGTTTGATAACAAGTTCTTCGCTATTTGTTACTGTAAAATCTAAAAAGGATTCAGAAGAGTTATTTTGAATATCCCAAACTTTGAATTTTAAACGGTGGTTTCCTTCAGGAAGATCGTTGAATTGATATTTAACCTTTCCGCTCTGGTAACTGTTAAGGTTAGCCTCATAAAAGTCATTTAAAACAACAGGCGAACTTTCATTATTGTTAAGTACCGCAACAATGTCATGTCCTATTCCTGTACCAATAGTATTAACACCGCTCGAATCGCTTACATTAGCGTAGAATACTGGTTTTTCGTTAGTAGTTCCACCATCAACAAAACCAATTTCGTTAATGTATAGTTTACTTACGGGGCCTTCATTGTCAACTATGGCATCATTTGCAATTTTTCCTCCAACTACAATTTTATCGTAGTATCCGCCTGCATCAATGCTACCGTTGGTGGCGTAGTAACTAATTTTGGCATTACCAGGTACAAAACTTAAGTCTTTTGGCAGAATAAATGTGCATGAAAAGTCCCCATTTTTAACTTCAGACTTACCTCTATAAATAATATTTTTAAACGAATTAAAAACGAAAGGTGTTAGTGGATCATTTGGGCCAACAAAACCAAAATTAGTAGCGCTGTATGGCTGATTAATAAGGCAACTAATGGTTTGCTCCTTGTCAAACACCGTGATATAAACAATACCGTTAAAACTATTAATTTTAGTCGAATCCTTTAGAGCAATTTTTCCTCTGAATGTTACTTTCTTTAGCGCACCTAGTGTGTCTTTTAATACAAGTTTTGCTGTATCATTATTAATTTGTGTGGTTACAATTTTATGATTTGGGTAACGTAAAACCACTGCCGGATCACCCAATAGATGAAAATTTGCATATACAGTTGCTTGCCCAATTTCAGCTTTAGTATCTTTGATAATGTCGCCAAGTGCCGGCCTCTTACCATTTACTCCTTCAGCAAAAAGATATTTAAACAGCACATTATTCAGGTATTCATTAGTTTCGGCAAACGCAACCCTTACTGTTGTATACAAGCCAACAGCTCCTCCTTTTGGATTTAGCATGACATATTCGCCTGCCGATGTTCTTTCCGGATCGTCTAATCTACTAAATTCACAAGTTGCAGTTATCATTAAAGGAAGTTTATTAAAGTTGGACCAGTTATTAATTGATGGTATGTCCACAATACGTTCTTCAGTTAAACCTAATTCTCCACCATGTCCTGTGTAATTTACTACCAGAGCCCCTTTTTTCATTCTTCGCTCAAGCTCGTTAAAGGCATCCGGGTATCTGTTACCACCAGGAGTTGAAATACTCTGATAGCTATCTAAATAAATTTTTTCTTGATTATACTGTGGGTGACTTGTTTTTAAATTATTGGCCATGTTGTTCGACTGGCGCATGTGCAGAGCTCTGTCTCCATCATCGGCAATAAAGCTCACCCATGTTCTCCAATCACCAAAGGTTCCTTCATTGGTATTACCGCAATTACTTGGATCAGAAAGCAAACTGGATAAATCATCTTTTTTGTAATAACTTTCAATTTTTGCAACCATCTGGTTCATTTCGGTCGTTGTTCTTGCCATTAACCTACCTATTCCTATGTCAACTTTATAAGTGTTATTACCAATTGCACCATCTGCAAATTCTCCTTCATTGGGGTCCATTAATCCAAAAAAGTCATCTGTTGTAACGCTGGCAAGTGGTGATGTAGAATTGATGCTTTGGTAGCTCGGTATTAGGCAACTATTTGTTTTAATATCACGATTTTTTAATTTATAAGAGCCATCACCAAGTAAAACAACATATTTTGGAATATTTGTTCCGCTTGCTATCCCTCTAGTATAAAGCATTTTAATGTAATTTCTAATTGCAGAAATATCTTGTTTACCGCTTGAAAACTCATTGTAAATTTCTTCCGTATTTGCAATTTGATAAGTAAGGTTTTCATTGTCTTGATGCAATTTGGCGAGGCGTTGTGCCTGACTCAAAAACAATGGGTGACTTATAATGAGGTAAACTGCAGGAGTATGTGCATGTAAATTTTGGTTTGAAATTTTACCAACAAAGGTTGGTTTATATAAATCTTCATTAACGAACGCAACAAATTCTGATGGAATAGGACTTTGAGGATAATTGAACGAAATAAGATTGTTACTGTTTGTTACTACTGCCTCATTTGGCAAGATATGATTACTAACATTCCAAATATTAATGGAAGCATTTGTAGGATTTTGCACATTATAATTTACGGCATTACTTGTAATGGTGCCGGTAACGCGACTATCTCTGAAGTTAAATTGTTTATTAGTTATAGATAATTGTCGGCGAGTATTGATAATAATTTTATCAAGCCAACCTTGGGCATTTGAACTCAATTTACTAATGGATAAATTGATACTATTGGCGTTTGTATTTAATCCTCCTGCAATCGAATTAGCAATATTTGCATATGCATCCAAGTAAAAGGTTCCAACCGGACTAACAGTAAAGTTTGCGCTTATACCATTAGTATTATAGTTATAAAAGTTAGGCGTAAATGCCCTGCTAGCCATTGTTACACTGGTTATCAAACTATCGTTTGTAACAAAATTACCGTCAGACCAATTGAAATTATAAGTGCTGGTTAAGTCAAAAAACTGGCCGTAAAACTCTCTTCCGCTTTTAATAAAATTGATATCATTTTTTTCTTCAATGGCAACATAGTCATATGAATTACTATTTGCTGCAACAATACTCGAAGATGGTGAACTATTAATTCTTAGACCGTTTGTTGTTCCAATAGTTAAAAAGTAAAAACTCGAATCAGAATAAATATTATTCGAGATTGTGAATTTTAACCTGTTTGATGGATTATAATCCAATTGTTGTGTGCCTTTTGCATAAAATAAAATATAGTCCGACTCATTAAATACGCCATCATTTTCGCCAATAACCTTTATGGCATTTTCTTCAAGGTCATCATAGGTTACAGTATTGTTAAGTTCTGGTAATGCATTCCCGCCATTTCCAAAAATTTTGATTCTTCTTGGGTCAATGGAGCTGACATTGAGCCCCATTGAAGATAAAAAAGCCTTATCTATTTTATAAACGCCTGTTTTACCCGTTCCTATTTTGTACCATGTGCCTGTTGCAAGCACCGAGTTGGCTTTAAAGCTAGAGCTATTTTGAAGTTTATCTTTTTTATTTGTGGTGGGTAACCAATCAATATCATAGGAAACGAGCTCTTCGATCTGATTAAATTGATTGATTCTAAACGGTACAAGTTGATAATGATTAATTGGTTTCCCGGAAGATAAACCTGAGAGGTCGGTCATTGCAAAATCTCCAGTTAAGTAGGATTTATAATAATTTTTTATAACAGTGGCAGCAGGTTCTGTAACTACTTTGATTTGTATATTTTTTATGGAAGGTTCTAACCAAAAATTGTCCTTAGATTTTACAAAAAGATTATAATAGGGAAGGTTATTTTTTGTTGAAAGATAAAGGGCGTTTTTAAGAATTAATTTAGTTACCGCTGTGTCAGAATTGTTAACTTGCAAAATATTGGATTTTATATCGGTTATTGCTTCTGAAATGTTTGAGGACGCAACTTTTTTTTGCGATTTTACGTTTAATGTAAAAAAGATGGTAATTAGAAGAAAATATAAAGGAGACTTTTTCATTTAAAAATAATTAAAGCTAAGTTGGTTTAAAATTAACGAATAAAACGCAAACTTATTGTGTATGTTTTTTTGCGAATCTTCCAACCAATTATAATTTTAACTGGTTATAAAACCGTTTAAACGGATTTTAGTTGCAAACTTTTTTTGTTTGGTAAGATTTTATTAATATATTTGTAAAATAGGCTTAATTAACATTAATTATGAATAGACGTATTTGGTTCCCTTTACTAGTGTTTATGGCGGTTTTAACAGACCTTAAGGCACAAGATCCGCAATTTACACAGTTCTACGCCAATCCATTATATTTAAATCCTGCATTCGCAGGTACTGCGAGGTGTCCACGTATTGCTATGAATTACCGTAACCAATGGCCAAATTTAAGTGGAACATATGTAACCTACTCAGCTTCTTATGATATGCATTTAAATCCGCTTGCTGGTGGTATCGGAGTGCTCGTAACATCAGATGATCAAGCCAGAGGAACCCTACAAACAAACAATTTCTCTCTGCTTTATTCATATTTAGCTCCAATTAACAGAGAATTTTCAATGAAATTTGGTATTCAAGCTACCTACCTTCAAAAAACTTTGGATAATACAAAATTGAATTTTGGCGACATGATTGATGCAAGAAGAGGTTTTGTTTGGAATACACAAGAGGCTATCCCTTTACAAAGAAAGAGTAATCTTGATTTTTCTGCAGGTTTATTGGGTTACAGCAAAAACTACTTCTTTGGTTTTGCTGCTCATCACATTAATCAACCAGATGAGGGTTTGCTAGGGCCTTCGCCATTGCCAACAAAATTTACTGTTCATGGGGGCGCAATTATTCCACTAGAAAAAGGGAATGAGAGTTATTTATCGCCAAATGTGTTATTCCAAGCCCAACAAAAGTTTCAACAATTAAATATAGGTTTGTATTATGTTAAAGGACCATTTGTTGCTGGTTTATGGTATCGTAATCAAGACGCCGTGGTTGCTTTAGTTGGAGTTCAAAATAACAACTTTAAATTTGGATACAGTTATGATATAACTGTTTCAAAATTAAGTGGTAACACCGCTGGTTCACACGAAATTTCGCTTCAAATACAATTCGAATGTAAAACAAAGCGTAAAAAGTATAGAACGATTAGTTGTCCTTCTTTTTAAATATTTTTGTAACCTTTTAAAAAAATAAACGTTATAGCGTTAAATTAGATAGTAATATGAATCTAAAATGGGTAAAAAATCGCAAATCAATGGCAGCTATTGTTGCTTTTATGGCGGTTTCGTGTTCGCAAGAGCGTTCACCAGTTACAGGATGGGCTTATAATGACCCGAGTAATGGTGGTTTCGAAAAAACACCTTATGAGGAACAAGAAACGGGGCCTGGCTTGGTTTTAATTGAAGGTGGAACTTTCACATTCGGTAGAACAGAAAATGACGTCACATATGAATGGAACAACGTTCCTCGACGAGTTACAGTTTCTTCATTTTATATGGATGAAACTGAGGTTAGTAATTTCTCTTATTTAGAATATTTATATTGGACAAGTAGAGTTTTTGGACCTACTTTTCCTGATATTTTTTACAGAGCATTGCCTGATACGTTAGTTTGGAGAGAGAAGTTAGCTTATAACGAACCATTTGTGGAATATTATTTGCGTCATCCGGCTTATAGAGATTATCCTGTAGTTGGTGTAAACTGGTTACAAGCAAATGATTTTTGTGCTTGGAGAACTGATCGTGTAAATGAATTTATTTTAGTTCGAGAAGGACTTTTGGAACATGTTCCTGCACCTTCAGATCAGGATTATTTTAGTACTGAGGCTTATTTATCTGGTAAATGGCAAGGTCAATTAAAACAAAAATTACCATCTTATGATGATCAAAATCCTGAGCGTGATGTTAGAATGGAAGATGGTATCTTTTTACCAAAGTATCGCCTTCCAACCGAAGCAGAATGGGAATACGCTGCCTATGGTTTAATTGGAAATACAATAGGTGAGCGTATTACTGATAGACGTATTTATCCTTGGAATGGTCACGGCGTTCGTAATTCAACAGATAAATACATTGGTCAAATCAATGCTAATTTTGTAAGAGGTGCGGGTGATTATATGGGAACTGCAGGTTTCTTAAATGATAATGCAGACGTTACTGCGCCTGTTTATTCATATTGGCCAAATGATTACGGTTTATATAACATGAGTGGTAACGTTTGTGAGTGGGTGATGGATGTTTATCGCCCAAGTACAGGTCAGGATGCTGATGAATTTAGACCGTTCCGCGGTAATATATTTACAACCCAAAAGAAAGATAGTACCACATTAATTGGTGGTTATGGTGGTGAAATTTTAACGAATGTAGACGGTCCGGTATGGCAAAAGTTTAATCATAAGGTTAACAAGCCAACTCAACACGGTGTTAGTGTTGATCCAGAAGTTGTTACAGATTCTATTTTAACATTTATGACTAATGATCCATCAAGCGGTAACAATAATGCAACACCAGATGGAAAGTCAGATATACCGGGTCGTGTGCAATGGCGTGAGGTAAGCAGCGCTGTTGCAACAGATAACTTAGATGAGCGTAGAAATTATAAAGCAGCAGATTACATTAATTATTTAGATGGTGATGTTAACTCAAGTATCTATTTTAGAGATGGTGAAGAAGCTTATTCATCACAAGGTGATAAAATGATGTATGAGTACGCCAAGACCTCATTAATTAATGATAAAGCAAGAGTTTACAAGGGCGGTAGTTGGAGAGACAGGGCTTATTTTTTAAACCCAGGTGCAAGAAGATATTTAGATCAACGTCAAACGGCTGCATGGTTAGGTTTTCGTTGTGCTATGACTCGTGTTGGAAGTCCTGTTGGCTTAGGAAAATAATTTTGTTAATAATTATATTAAACCCTTAAGTATTACGCTTAAGGGTTTTTTATTTTTAACTATGCAAAAGATTACAGACATTAAGTTTATACATGATTTATTCCTATCATCTAGTGGTGTTACAACGGATACAAGAAGAATAAATAAGGATAATCTTTTTTTTGCCTTGCAGGGTGCTAATTTTAACGCGAATGAGTTTGCATCAAAAGCGATAAAGCAAGGTTGTATCGCATCGATAGTTGATGATGAAAATTACGCCAATGAGCCAGGTATTTATTTGGTAGATAATGTTTTAATTACCTTACAGAAATTAGCTAACTTTCATAGAAACTACTTTAATATTCCTGTATTAGGAATTACAGGAAGTAATGGTAAAACAACGAACAAAGAGTTAATTCACTCCGTTTTGAAAACACAGTATAATACACTGGCAACCATTGGAAATTTGAATAATCATATTGGTGTTCCTTTAACTTTGCTTCGATTAACTAAAGAACACGAGTTTGCTATTATAGAGATGGGTGCAAATCATCAAGGAGAAATAAATCTTCTTTGCGAAATAACTAATCCAACCCATGGTTATATTACAAATATTGGTAAAGCTCATCTGGAGGGATTTGGAGGGATAGAGGGGGTTAAAAAGGGGAAAACGGAGATGTATCGATTTCTTTCAGGAAAACATGGGGAAATTTTTGTGAATGGAGACGATCCTGTTTTACATGATTTAGCAGAAGCTAATAACAAAATAACTTTTGGCACTACTAAACTATATGACACAATTGGAAAGGATGTAACCACAAATGAGATGGTTGAATTTAAATTTACGAATCGGTACGGTGAAAAAGATTGGAATAAGTTACCATTAGTAAAAACGAGTATTGTTGGAAGGTATAATTTTATTAACTGTTTGGCTGCAGCTTGTATTGGCCATTATTTTAAAATAAGTGATGCTAATATAAAAAAGGGAATTGAAAGTTATGTGCCAGACAATAATAGGTCTCAACTTTTGAACACAGGCCATAATCAATTGTTACTAGATGCATACAATGCTAATCCAAACAGCATGCGAGCTGCTATTGAAAATTTTTCAAAGTTTAATGCTGAAAATAAATGGGTAATTTTAGGAGATATGTTTGAATTAGGAGAGTATAGCTTCGCAGAGCATGAAATAATAGTAGAATTTCTTAAAACTTTGGATTTGCAAAATGTATTGTTGGTAGGCGAGGAATTTAGCAAAGTGAATAACTCTAATTTTAGATCATTTAAAAGTACAGAGGAAACAAAAAAGTATTTAATTGAAAATAAGATAATAAATTCAACAATTTTAATAAAGGGCTCACGCGGCATGAAGATGGAATCCTTAAAGGAAGCATTATAAAATGAGCAATCTGGAGAAAAACGACAAAAAATTAATTAGAGCCTGGACGTTTTATGATTGGGCTAATTCTGTATTCCCACTTGTAATTACCTCGGCAATTTTTCCGGTGTTTTACGAAACCGTTACCGCTAAAGTTGCTGATGAAAATGGATTAATTAATTATTACGGAGTAAATTTAAAAAATGATGTTATCTATTCATTTACTTACTCCTTTGCATTGTTAATTGTTGTATTTACGGCACCTATTTTGTCTGGAATAGCAGATGTTTATGGAAATAAGAAAACATTCTTAAGATTATTCTGTACTTTAGGCGCCCTTTCTGTTTCAACACTTTTCTTTTTTAATCCCAATCATTTGGAGTTAAGCATGGTTTCATTAATATTAGCAACCATTGGTTTTTGGAGCAGTTTGGTTTATTATAACTCATATTTACCAGAAATTGCAACAGAAGATTTGCAGGATTCCGTTTCAGCAAAAGGATTCTCAATGGGCTATTTAGGTAGTTCATTATTATTGATCATATGTATACTTTTCATAAACTTAACAAAGAGCGAAACATTTAAGCCTGTATATTATTGTTTTTTGATGGTTGGTGCTTGGTGGTTTGGTTTTGCGCAATACACTTTAAAGATTTTACCTAATAACAAGGGGAAGTCCAATCAATTAAGCGGGAAAGGAGTTTTAACTAATGGTTTTCAAGAAATTAAAAAGGTACTATCAAGTTTAAAAAATTATCCCATGTTAAAGAAATTTTTAAGTTCTTATTTCTTTTTTAACATGGGCGTACAAACAGTGATGGTAATGGCTGTGTTGTTCGCCAGTAAAGAAATTTATTGGGGAGAAGGGGAGGAAGCATCTGCTGCAAAAACTAAAACCTTAACGTTAAGTATTTTATTGATTCAATTTTTAGGTATTGCAGGATCATTTCTATTTTCAAAGCTTTCAAAGAAAATTGGAAATGTAAAAGCGTTAAGTTTGGCAATTTTTATTTGGATTTTTATTTGTGTATTTACTTATGTTATAGTAAGATTGCCTTTCCACTTTTATATTGTTGCAGCAATGGTTGGATTTGTGATGGGAGGTATCCAGGCTTTATCACGAAGTACTTATTCTAAGTTTTTGCCGGAAACAAATGATTTAACCAGTTATTTTAGCTTTTACGATGTAATGGAGAAATTGGGTATGATTGTTGGAACCCTAAGTTTTGGTATTATCAGTCAAATTTTTGGCATGCGAAATTCTGTTCTAGCCTTAATCGCTTTTTTTGTAATAGGCTTTCTATTGCTTTTGAGAGTTAAACAAAGCAAATCAATATAAAT
>Ga0208855_1000205_pt1 | contig 17137 bp, 21 predicted proteins | sample LakMenEpi17May12_FD_150708 | JGI IMG/M metagenome (GOLD analysis project Ga0208855, IMG submission 150708) | Freshwater microbial communities from Lake Mendota, WI - 17MAY2012 deep hole epilimnion (SPAdes) | ecosystem: Environmental > Aquatic > Freshwater > Lentic | place: Lake Mendota, Madison...
AGGAGAAGATGCTACCGCTTTATCTAGAATAAACTCTGGTTTAACTAGTAGTTATATTGAAAAATATGAAGATCCTAAAATTGTACCTACAACTGCTACTTCTTCATTTCTTGATCAATATAAACTTGCATCTCAAAGATATGTTGAATTTGTACAAAGTATGAATATGGCGGATAATAATAATCCACCACAATGGAATGAAGATAATTTTAGCACTTATCAATCAACATTAAACTCATTTATAAATTACCAACAAAATGTAATGGCTGAATTTACAAGTTCGGCTTCAACATCAACAGGATTTATCCCTATTAATGTATCATTAGAAATGACTGGTATGTCTGGTATGAAAATTTATCAAGAATTTACAGTTGATACTAAATATTTACCTTCAAATTATGATAGAGAAATGACATTCCTTATTAAAGGAATAAATCATACTATTCAAAATAATAAATGGAAAACAACTATTGAATCTTTATCATTACCTAAAATAACAAATAAACCATTACCATTTAATGCTGGAGGAATTCCTATAATTTTAGAAACACAAGATTTTGATCAAGTAGCTATTAAACGAGCATATCAAGTTTTTAGAATAGCCGGTTATACAAATGAACAAATAGCAGGTTTAATAGGTAATTTTATATTAGAATCAGGAATGAAACCATTAGCTACTAGAGGTGGAGATACACTTGGTATAGCTCAATGGTTAGGATATAGAAAAGAACAATTAGAAAATTTTGAATTAGTACCACTTTCTATTAATGGAAAAGATTATACAAGATTAAATACTCAATTATACTTTGTTCTTTATGAATTAAATGGTGTAGAAGGAGCAGCTAAAAGAGAACTTAAAAAAGTAACAACTACTGGTATCCCAGGTGTTGTACAAGCAGCAAAAGTAGTTGAAGCAAAATATGAACGATCTAACGTTCAAGGACTAGCTCAACGAATTGGTTATGCTTTAGATATTTACCTAAAAATAGGAGAAGGAGTTTATAACTAATGTATTATCCCTTATCTCAAATAACACCTAATTTATATGCTAATGGAGGAGAATTTCAAATCAAATCCACTGGGACTCCTTATACTGGTTATTATTTTAAAACCTCTACAGGACAATATTTTACAGGACGTAATCAAAATGATAACCCAGTAATAGAAATAATTCCTTATAATGCATCATTTACTACTGATAATACTCAAACAATATTACCAGAAGTAACAACATTACGTAGTCCAATTTATAATAGTATAAAACCTATTGGTACTAATCAAGTATTTAACCCTGTTTATAATCCTAACATTCCAACACAACAAGATTATCAAATAGGAGAATACAGACGTTATTTTTGTAAAAAAACAAATGAAATTATCTATTTAGAAATAGATCAAAACACATTTGATAAATTATCATCTCAAGCACCAACTATACTTTGGCAATATTATTTACCGTTTTTCCTTCCTTGGAACTTAACAGGTATTGAAGAACAAGTTGCAACAGTAAATCGTAACATAGTTTTATTAACTATGAAAAATTTATTATTACCTCAATTTGACGCTTACTTAAAGTTCGACTTTACAAAGTATTACGTTTAAATTTGGCAATCTAATTTTTGTTTAGTATATTATAGCCTAAAATAGGTTATGTATTATATTATTGAAACATTAAATCAACTAAAAGTCTTATACAATCTTAAGACACAAAAAGCATTTGTTGAGGTAATTCCATTCAATTCTAATATCCATCCTGCCTTAAATAAAGTATCATTAGTCTATATTAGGCCACTTGATGACACTAAAGGATATCTAATATGTGTTAACCACAGTGAAACATTATACATAAGTAAAAATCATGTCGAAAGTGTTTTAAAAGATATTCCAGAATTGTGGGTACGCAATAAGAAACAATTTTTATATTACTTTCAGATAAAAGCATGTTGCGATATATCACTAATATCTCCTACGGATATACAACCTACTTTTACACACCAACATTTTTATCAACGTTTTCCACAAAAACAAGATACTAATCGTATAATACCAGTATCAAAACACTATGAACTGTGTGAAACCGTGTATAACCAAATCAAACCATTAATACCACACCGTTTGCCCGAGTGGTTCGAATTTTATAATAACCGGGTTACTTTGGCTTTATTTGGGATTGAAAAAAACGGTATAACATTTAACAAACCAATATTTGAAAAATACTATGAAACAAATAATGACTACTATTCAATTGACAATGATAAAATATTCACGCAATATAATATCTATACTACAACTCGCAGACCCGCTAATTCCTATAATGGTATTAACTTTGCAGCACTAAAAAAAGAAACACGATCAAGTTTTGTTCCAAGTAATGATATATTTGTAGAAATGGATATATCGGCTTATCACCCAACACTTGCGGCGCAACTAATTGGATATGATTTTGGAGACAAAGACATACATGGTTCGTTCGCGGAAATGTATGGTGTAGATTATAAAACAGCTAAGGAATTAACATTCAAACAACTATATGGAGGAGTATTTAAAGAATATGCTCACCTAGAGTATTTTAAGAAAATACAAATGTTTATAGATAATGCTTGGGATACATTACAATACGGAGGATATTATGATTGTCCTATATCTAAGTACAGATATCAGTTGAAGAACCTGGATAATATGAATCCAAACAAGTTGTTTAATTATATATTACAAAATATGGAAACATCTAACAATATGAATATATTGATGGATATACATAAGGTATTAAGGGGTAAAAATACAAAAATTGTACTTTACACTTATGATTCGTTTTTATTAGACTATGATAAAAGTGAGGATGATATTTTACCTAAAATTAGTGAAATTTTTACAAAATACAAATTACAAATTAAAACCAATACGGGTAACAGTTATGACTTTAAATAAAAACAGCGATATGTATAATTCGATAAATTATGACTTCCAACACATTTTTAATACATTCGACGTGAATAATAGGTTACTATGTACCTTCATTGCTTTAGAGGGATTAGACGGGCTAATAAATGAGGTTTCTAAAACATATGATATAATGTACAACAAGATTTTTGTTTTACATGTTCAAAATACAGGTGAGTATGTTATTACTTATAACATTGATCAAGGTAACGTGAACACGATACCAACAAATACAATATTAGTACATCGTAAAAAAGAATCAAACACACTATATACAATTAATGCTCTTAATGAACTAATTAAATCATTAAATAGAGGTGTAGTTGACCCATCATTTAGAATTGATTGGCAACACTATAAAAATAGTATTTTATTAACTCAGCATAATGAACTAAAAACACTTAATACTAAAATTCATAAAATAGTAGACTTAGTGTAATATTTATTATTATAAACATATTATAATGAAACAACAATTAAACGAACAATTCCGCAGAATGCAAAAATTAGCGGGATTAATTACTGAAAATCAAATCCAAGAAATGGATATGGATATAAAAACTATTCTTGCTAATAATGGAATAGATGATGATTATTTTGAATCTATGGGTGAAAAATCAATTGAGTTAGGAAGTAATGAGTGGATGGGTGCATTAAGTGATTTAGTAAGTAAAGATGCTTATACAGCAAAATTTGATGAAGAAGACAACGCTAAAATACAAGCATTTATGCAAAAATTAGAAGCATTAGGAATTGAATTGATCTAAATCAAAATGAAACAGCCATTAAACGAACAATTTATCCGCATGCAAAAATTAGCAGGTATTATTACTGAAAACCAAATTAATGAAGAAAAAACATGGGATGATGTAGATAAAGAATTAGCAGATGAAGAAGCTCAAGATATAAAAAAGGCTAAAACATTTGTTAATACTATACAAGGTAAAAATGCTGTAAGAGTAATTAAAGCTTTAATTAATAAACCATATGGATATGATAAATTAGATAAAGTACTACAGGTATTGAATTTAGATAGACAAAATTTTATATATGCCGCTAAAGCAGCAGGTATGGATTTTGAAACAGATGCCGCAGGTATTCATATATATGATGATAATTACCAAGATCAAGATGTAGCTATAAATCAAATAAATGGTGATTGGATTGTAGGATAATAATTAAAATATAAAGTTTATGACAATAGATGAAAAATATGATATTTTTGTAAAAAAATATTGGGAAGGTGTAGATGAAATTAAAAAAACTAGTGAAAGATGTGCTGCTATTTTGTATAAATGTGGAGCACCTCTTACTAAAGAAGAATGGTTAAAATCAAAATTTAATGATCAAAACAAAATAAAATAAAAAATCACCCCAACATACCACACAAAATCATCTAAGGTCCAATTTTTGGGCCTTAGTTTGGCCTCACATAATGTGTTCATTATATTATAGAATAATAATAGTTTTAAATTAAACAAATATACAGTTATGGATTTATCAGAAATCAAATCGAAGCTTGCGAAACTACAAGCTAAACCCGGTTCAAACAAAACCGACAAGAAAAACTCAGGTTGGAAACCATCAATCGGAAAACAAAATGTTCGTATTGTACCTAATAAGTATAATAAGAAAAACCCATTCACAGAATTATATTTCTACTATGGTATTGGCAAAAAAGTAATGATCTCTCCTCTATCGTGGGGTGATAAAGATCCAATTGCTGAATTTGCAAAACAATTACGTAGTACAAATGACAAGGAAAATTGGAGATTAGCTAAGAAATTAGATCCAAAAATGAGAATTTTTGCTCCTGTTATTGTTAGAGGTGAAGAAGCAAACGGAATCAAGTTATGGCAGTTTGGTAAGGAGTTATATATGGACTTCTTAAATTTAGCTGATAACGAGGACGTAGGAGACTTTACAGACGTAGCAGAAGGTAGAGACATTATTATTAATACAGTAGGACCAGATGTAACTGGTACACAGTATAATAAATCAACAATTATGGCTCGTACAAAAGTTACTCCATTGTCTGAGGATGCTAATCAAATTCAAAATTGGTTAGATGAACAACCAAATCCAATTGAAGAGTTTAAAAAGTATTCATTTGACGAAATGAAAGCATCTTTACAAGAGTGGTTAACACCTGAAGAAGCAGAAGAAGGTTCAATCATTGATGATGAAGTTACTACTGAAGACAAAACAGATGACTTACCTTGGGAAGCAGCTCCTAAAACTCAAAATTACACTTTAACAGCTAAACCAGCACCTAAAGCAAGTAAATTTGACGCATTATTTGATGACGAAGACTAATAACTAAACAAAATGGCTAAAAAAGACACATCACTAGCAGCAGCGGTATCTGCTGAGTTGAGAGGTAGCTTTGACTTAAATAAATTCAAGGAAAAGAAATTATTAAGTTCAAATGTGAAATTCAAAGATCAAAAATGGATACCATTATCTAAAGCATTTCAAGATGTAACTTCGGTTCCTGGGATTCCTCAGGGTCATATAGTCCTACTAAGAGGTCATAGTGATACAGGTAAAACAACAGCGTTAATTGAAGCAGCAGTAGCTGCTCAAAAACAAAAAGTATTACCTGTATTCATTATTACTGAGATGAAGTGGAATTGGGAACACGCAATTCAGATGGGATTAGATGTTAAAACAATTGTAGACGAATCAACTGGAGAAATTTTAAATTTTGAAGGTAATTTTATTTATGTAGATAGAGAAACGTTACATACAATTGAAGACGTAGCAGCATTTATTTTAGATTTATTAGACGAACAGAAAAAAGGTAATTTACCATATGATTTATTGTTCTTATGGGATTCAATTGGTTCTATACCATGTGAATTATCAATTCGTTCAAATAAAAATAATAATGAGTGGAATGCAGGTGCAATGAGTACTCAATTTGGAAATAGTGTTAATCAAAGAATTACATTATCGAGAAAAGAGAGTTCAAAATACACTAATACATTAGTTTGTATCAATAAAGTATGGACAGCTAAAGCTGAAATGCCTATGGGTCAACCAAAACTAATGAATAAGGGTGGATTTGCAATGTGGTTTGACGCTACATTTGTAGTAACATTTGGTAATATTTCAAATGCTGGAACATCTAAAATTAAAGCAATTAAAGATGGTAAGCAAGTAGAATTTGCTAAACGCACAAACATCCAGATTGATAAAAATCACATTAACGGAGTTCAATCAAGAGGTAAAATTATTATGACACCTCATGGATTCATTAACGATACTGAAAAAGAATTAAAATCTTATAAAGATGCTCACGCAAAAGAATGGATGAAAATTTTAGGCAGTTTAGATTTTGATGTCTTTGAAGAAGAAGAGGGATTTGAAGGGACTGATGTATTTTCACAAGAACCAGAATAGAAAATGAATACAGATGAATTATTTAAACTTCTTGGTAACGTAACTCAAGAAGTAAAGGACGAGCCTACCTCAAATAAACATTCTAGAGTAGTTCTAGTAGACGGATTAAATTTGTTTCTAAGAAACTTTGCTGTATTAAATTATATTAATTCAGATGGAGTGCATATAGGAGGTTTAGGTGGATTCTTAAGATCATTAGGATTTCTGATTAACAATATTCAACCAACATCTGTATATCTAGTATTTGACGGTATAGGTTCTTCCAATAACAGGAAGAACTTATTACCCGAATACAAATCAGGAAGACATCAAACACGAGTTACTAATTGGGATACGTTTGATGATTTAGAAGATGAAAATATTTCTAAGTATAATCAAATTTCTCGTTTAATTCATTATCTAAAATGTTTACCTGTTAAAACAGTAGCAATAGATAAAGCAGAAGCAGACGACTTAATAGCTCATTTAAGTACTCATTTAGCTTCAACTCATGACTCTAAGGTTTATATAGTATCTTCAGATAAAGATTTCTTACAATTAGTAAATAAAAATATTATTGTTTATTCTCCAATTGAAAAAGATTTCTATGATAGTAAAACTGTAAAGAGTAAGTTTGGCACTCCACCTGAAAATTTTATCTTATATAAAACACTATTAGGAGACAATTCAGATAAAGTACCTGGTGTTAAAGGTTTAGGTAAAGGAAAAATATTTAAATTGTTTCCTGAATTACAAACTGAAATATTAACATTAGATGATATTTTTAAAATTAGTGCTGAAAAATATAAGGAACATATTATCTATTCTAGAATAGTGTTTGAAGAAAATTCAATACGAAATTGTTTTAAAATTATGAATCTAGCTAATCCAATTATAGATGATAATGAGAAACAGTTCTTAGAAGAACTAATAATAGAAAGTTCACCAGAATTAAGAGCAGGTGATTTCTTAAAATTATACCATGAGGATGGAATGGGTTTTACAATTAAAAATGTAGAACACTGGTTACCTAACAATTTCAATATACTAAATAGTTACAAATAAATAAGTTATGACATTACAAACGATAGATCAGTATGGGACGGGATTTCAAATTAAAGTTATATCAGCTTTATTAACTCGTAAAGAATTTTTAGTAAATATCCATGATTTATTGACTGACGAATATTTTTCAAACCAAGGTCACAAGTGGATCATTAAACAAATTCTAGATTACTATTACAAATACCATACAACACCAAGTATGGAAGTACTTAAAGTTGAGTTAAAAAAATTAACTAACGAAGTATTACAAGTATCTATTAAAGAACAATTAAAAGAAGCATATACATCATCAGACGATGATTTAGAATATGTAGAAAATGAATTTGCTAATTTTTGTAGAAACCAACAGCTGAAGAGAGCTCTGTTAAACAGCGTTGATTTACTTAACGCCGGAGATTATGACTCTATTAGGTTATTGGTTAATAACGCGCTTAAAGCGGGGCAAGACAAAAATTTAGGCCACGAATACAATAAGGATACTGAATCTCGATATAGAGAAGATAATCGCTCATTTGTTCCGACACCTTGGGAACACTTAAATGTATTGTTACAAGGTGGTTTAGGAGGAGGTGATTTAGGTATTATATTTGGTAATCCAGGTGGAGGTAAATCATGGTCATTAGTTGCATTAGGTGGTCATGCTGTTAAATTAGGATATAATGTTATACATTATACACTAGAATTAGGCGAAGATTATGTAGGAAGACGTTATGATGCATTTTTCACTAACAAACCAGTACAAAATATTGCAAAACATAGAAAAGAAATCGAAGACATGGTACCAAAATTACCTGGTAATTTGATTATTAAAGAGTTTGCAATGGGTAAAGCAACAATTTCAATGGTTGAGTCACATATTAAAAAATGTATTGAGTTAGATTTTAAACCAGACTTAGTTATTATTGACTATATTGACTTATTACGCTCTAAACGTTTAAAAGGTGAACGTAAGGATGAAGTTGATGATTTATATGTAAGTACTAAAGGATTAGCAAGAGAATTAAATTTACCCGTTTGGTCAGTGTCTCAAGTAAATCGCGCAGGTGCTAAAGATGATGTAATTGAAGGTGATAAAGCCGCAGGTTCATATGATAAAATGATGATTTCAGATTTTGCAATGTCATTATCAAGAAAACGTTTAGACAAAACAAACGGTACTGGTAGAGTTCATATTATGAAAAACAGATATGGTATGGATGGTATGACATTTAACGCTAAAATTGATACATCTACAGGTCATATAGACATTAATACAGCTGAAATGCATTATGAGGATTCAGAACCAGAACAAGGCTTTAAACCAGCAGGTTTATCACCAAATACTAATTTTGATTTTATGGATAAGCAGTTACTAAGTCAGAAATTTTTTGAATTAGGAAAATAAAATTTAATATTTATCACCATAACCACAAAATATGTCTACAGTAGTATTAATAGCTTGTTCCGCAACAAAATTACCTAAGCCAGCTCCAGCTTTTGAATTATACTCATCAGATTTATTTCAAAAGAATTGGGCATATGCTAAAAAATTAGCGGAAGAGAAAGATATCTACATTTTATCTGCAAAATTTCATTTAGTACCACATGATAAAGTTATACCACCATATAATGTGACTTTAAAAGAGTTATCATCTGATAAACGTAAAGAATGGTCAGATGAAGTATTAAAACAAATTCAAGCAAAAGGTTATAGTTTAGATAAAGACAAATTTATATTTTTAGCAGGAAATGCTTATCGACAATATTTAGTACCTGAAATGAAGCACACAGAAGTACCATTTGAAGGATTAAGAATTGGTCAACAAAAGAAAGCGTTATTACAAAAATTAGAAGAAAAATTAATTAGTTTTGCAAGGTATATTATTAATGAAGTTAAAAAAATTAATTTACTATGAAATTAGAACAAACTCACATCAACAAACTAATTACTGAGTATATCGAAGATAGTTATTCCTTCGGAGATGAAAATCCCGATCTAATTAACGAGACCTTAAACTCGTATAAACAGTTGATTTTAGAATCAAACAAACCAGTTATTACTCTTGAAGCATTAAAATCACATGCTTCTAGTCTAACAGAATCAAAAAAAGAAGTATTTAATGATTTCATTTTATATCTTCAAATGACGGAATTAGACAACAAATTATTTAATTAGTTAATTTAAAATTTTATTTAAACATGTTGACATTAGAATCACAAATTCTGAGTGAGATTACTACCCACCTTAAGTACGCGAAGTACTTACCCGAAGCAAAAAGAAGAGAAACTTGGGACGAATTAGTTACCCGAAACAAGGAAATGCATACTGAAAAGTATCCGGCATTAAAAGAAGAGATTGATTGGGCTTATAAATTTGTGTATGACAAAAAGGTATTACCTTCAATGCGTAGTTTACAATTTGGTGGTAAACCAATTCAAATAAACAATTCAAGAATATTCAATTGTTCTTATTTACCAATTGATGACATGGCTGCATTTTCTGAAATTATGTTCTTATTACTTTCAGGATGTGGAGTAGGTTATTCAGTACAACAACATCACATTGAAAAATTACCTGAAATTAGAAAACCATTAAAATCTAAAAGATATTTAGTTGGTGATTCAATTGAAGGATGGGCTGATGCAGTTAAAGTATTAATGAAAGCTTACTTAAGAGGAGGTGCAGCACCTGCTTTTGACTTTAGAGATATTCGTCCTAAAGGAGCTGAATTAATTACTGTAGGAGGTAAAGCACCAGGTCCAGAACCATTAAAAATTGCTTTAACACATGTACAAGCTATTTTAGACAGAAAACAAGATGGTCAAAAATTATCATCATTAGAATGTCATGATATTATTTGTCATTTAGCTGATGCGGTATTATCAGGTGGTATTAGAAGAGCAGCATTAATTTCATTATTTAATTTAGATGATGAAGAAATGTTAACTTGTAAATTTGGAAATTGGTGGGAAGAAAATCCACAACGTGGAAGAGCAAATAACTCAGCGATGTTGTTACGTTCTAAAATTGAAAAAGATACATTTTTAGCATTATGGAAAAAAATTGAATTAAGTAATAGTGGTGAACCTGGCTTCTTATTCTCAAACGATAAAGATGCAGGTACAAATCCATGTGCTGAAATTAATTTAAAACCAAATCAATTCTGTAACTTATGTGAAATCAATGCTTCGGATATTGATACACAAGAAGAATATAACAACAGAGCAAAAGCAGCATCATTTATTGGAACATTACAAGCTTCATATACTGATTTTCATTACTTAAGAGATGTTTGGAAAAAAACAACTGAAAAAGAAGCATTATTAGGTATTGGAATGACAGGTATTGCTTCAGGAGCTGTTTTAAAATTAAACATGAAAGAAGCAGCTAAAGTAGCAGTTGAAGAAAACGAACGTGTAGCTAAAATTATTGGTATTAATAGAGCAGCTCGTGTTACAACAGTTAAGCCATCAGGTACTACAAGTTTAGTATTAGGTACTTCATCTGGAATTCATGCTTGGCACGATGAGTTTTATGCTAGAAGAATTAGAGTAGGTAAAAACGAAGCATTATATACTTACTTAAGTATCTATCATCCAGAATTATTAGAAGATGATTTCTTTAAACCAACTATTCAAGCTGTAATTTCAGTTCCACAAAAAGCACCACAAGGAGCAATTACACGTTCAGAATCAGCTATTGATTTATTAGAACGTATTAAAACAATTAATAAAAATTGGATCAAACCAGGACATAGAAGAGGAGCTAACATGCATAATGTTTCTGCTACAGTAACTCTTAAACCTGATGAGTGGGAATCAATTGGAGAATGGTTATTTGAAAACAAAGAATATTTCACTGCGTTATCAGTTCTACCACATTCAGATCACACTTACGTTCAAGCACCATTTGAAACCATAGATGAGGACAAATTTAATGAAATGGTAAAAAGTTTACATAATATTGACTTATCTAAAGTAATAGAAATGAATGACAACACAGCAAGACAAGACGAACTCGCCTGTGCCGGAGGAAATTGCGAAATCCAATAACACTCAAGATTACTATATAGAAAATGGGTATCGTGTTCTCACGGCCCATTTTCTTATTAATCGTGGTTATTGTTGTGGAAATGGTTGTCGACATTGTCCTTACCATCCACAACATATAAAAGGTACTCAAACTTTACAATAGGCTTGGCTTCCCTAAATATCTTTATTATGTTTAGGATATGAATATAGATTTAAGTAAAATAGCCAAGAAATTAATGTTAGATGAACCGTTTTATGGTTTGTTCCTATTAACATTAAACAAACGAGAAAACACAAACATTCCAACTGCTTGTGTATCATTACAAGGTATTAACCAATCTTTAGAGATTAATCCTGAATATTGGAATTCATTACCTGAACTTCAACGAATAGGATTATTAAAACATGAATTGTTACATATCATGTTTCATCACTTTCTATTAGACACAACAATGTATCCGGATGCTAAACTAAGAAACATAGCCGCGGATATAGAAATCAATCAATTTATAGACGAACAAAACAAATCAAAGGAGTGGTTAAGTTTAACTTCAGTTCCTAATTTAGTTTTACCTGAAAAAGCAGGTACAAGAGTTTATTATGATATGATTAAGGATAAAGCATCAACTTGTCCTCAAGTTCAAGAATGGCTTGATGGATTAGGAGATGATAGTTGTGAATTTGCTGATGGTCATGATATGTGGGGTGATCCAAATATGGATGAGGCAACTAAAAAATTAATTGGTAAACAATTAGAACATCAAGTAAAAGAGATTGCTGAACATTTAGATAAAAAAGGTTCTAATTTTAGAGGTACATTACCTGGTTCATTAGTAGAATGGATTGATAGTTTATTTGAATTGCCAGTACCAGTTACTGATTGGAAATCATATTTTAAACGTTTTATATCATCATCTGATAAAGTAGTTACTAAAAAATCTAGAAACAAATACAATAAACGTTTTCCAGGTAATCCAGCTTTAAAAATTAAACATAAGAAAAATATATTAGTAGCAATTGATACTTCAGGTTCAGTTAGTAGTGATAATTTAGTTGAGTTTTTAGGTCAATTATTACATATTCATAAAACAGGTCATGAAGTGACAGTAATGGAATGTGATGCTAAAATTACTAATATATTTAAATATAAAGGAGATAAAGAGATTGCTATTACAGGTAGAGGAGGAACAGATTTTCAACCAGCAATTGATTATTTTAATCAGCATATTCAAACATATAACACATTAGTATTTTTTACAGATGGTTATGCACCTGCTCCTACACCTCCTAAACGTCCAATGTTATGGGTAATGACAAAAGATGGTGAAACTAAAACAACAAAATTTCCAGGCAAAGTAGTACACATGAATTAATATGGAACCAGAACAAATTAAACAACTGACTAGCATGATTAAGTCAGACGACCATGACAATTTAGTAGTAGCTATGGCCATTCTATTTAACTTAAGTGATGAACAAGCTGATATTAAAGCAACTAAAACAGAGTTATATCAATTAGTAATTGATGTGCATAGTTGGGGTAAATTTATTGAGTTATATAAAAAGAACATTGAAATATATGAACCAGAAAGTTTGGCTTCCCAATAAATCTTTGTTATATTTAGGTATAAAGAAATAAAAGATAAAAATTATGGCAAAAGGTTCTAAAAAAAGTACGGAGACTTCATCATCAAATCAAGTATCCCTAAATCCAAAGGATTTAAAATCATTCCTAAATCACATTGTTAGTAACAATCGATTTCTTCAGGAACAAGGCAAACCAGTAGTAAGTGTCGAAGTAGTAGGAGAAAGTGGTATTGGAAAAACATCATCAATTATTCAATTAGCAAAAGAGTTGAATGTGGATTTTGTTAAGTTAAATTTAGCTCAAATTGAAGAGTTAGGAGACATAGTAGGTTTTCCAATCAGACAATTTGAAGTATGTCAAAACGAGGAAGAGAAATGTGTTTGGATTGATGAACATGCAGTAGATGAGTACACTAAATTAGGGTATAAATTTACAGGTAAAAATCGAATGAGTTATTGTCCACCTGAGTGGATTAGTGGTAAAACAAAAGGTGGTATTCTATTATTAGATGACTGGAATAGAGCTGATATGAGATTCATACAAGCTGTAATGGAGTTAATTGATAGACAAGAATATATTAGCTGGAAACTACCTAAAGACTGGCACATCATATTAACAAGTAATCCTGATACAGATGATTATATTGTTAATTCAATTGACTCTGCTCAAAAAACACGATTCATCTCAGTTAATTTAAAGTATGATGTTTCATGTTGGGCGGAATGGGCTGAACAAAATCAATTAGATAACAGATGTATCAATTTTATGTTATTACATCCTGAACTAATTACCAAAAATGTCAATCCAAGAAGTACATCAATGTTTTTTAATTCAATATCATCATTAGAATCGTTTGATAAATCATTACCATTAATTCAAATGATTGGAGAAGGTAGTGTTGGTGTTGAATTTGCAAGTATGTTCACAATGTTTATCAATAACAAATTAGATAAATTAGTAAAAATACATGATGTGTTATTTCATGACAATGAAAAATATATTTTAGGTGAATTAAAAGGATGTATTGGAACTGACAAAAATTATAGAGCAGATATTGCATCAACATTAGCAACCAGATTAATCAATTATAGTTTATTTTATTCAAGTGATAATAAAATAGATGATAGCTTAATTAATCGAATTAAAGAGATTATCATAGGAGATATATTTGCTGTTGATTTAAAGTACCATATTGTAAAGTCAATCTATAATGGTGATGCTAATAAGTTTAAAAGCTTAATGTTAAAGAAAGAGTTGGTTTCATATTTAATGAAGTAAGAACATGATATATTTTTATAAAAGCGGTTGGATAGACAACAGAAACATTATTGTAGATTCAAGTACAATATATGGTTACTTAAATGAGTCAGATGTTAATAGTTTTAAAGCTAGTTTATTTAATTTTAAAAACAATAAAATTGAAGATGGTGATATAGTTTGTTTTGGTAAAGATAATATTACTAGAGATAAGTTAAAAGATTTAAATGAACGAGTTAAATTTAAACGAGTAACAGATGAATCTAAAGCTGATACATTAGTAATAGATGATATTTGGTTTTATGATAAAATAAAAGAGTCGAACTTAGTAGAATATTCATTTTTACCTTGTAATATAAAAACTAAATTACATAGTAATGATCCATTTGTAAAAACAAATAATGTTGAAGTTTGCCTTGGAACAACAGAACATGTTAAGAGATATGGTAATCCTAAATTATCAATTGCAAATCCAATTGTAAAATCTTATTATCAAATTGTAAATTCATATGTGTATAATAGAGATAGGTCAATTAATATAATTGTTGAAGAAGAGAGAGGAATGAATTTAGTTATATCAAAACTAAAACAAATTGCTAATTCATTAACAACAACTAAAAAAATTGTTTTAGCAAGTTCATTACAACATCAATTTAATGAAGATAGTATTGAATTAAATGAGGAAACATATGAAACGTTAAAATCTATGTTTGCATCTTCAGATACAGAAAATACATTATTAGCTTTAGAAATTTTAGCAAACGCAAAAATACCTGAAGAAAATAGAGTGTTAGTAACATTATTATTGTATAACAATCATTATGGTATAACTCCACTTGTTAAAACAAATAATATTAATAAGTTCTTAAAATTATATAAATACGAGTATAAGTTAGGAAGAGAGCCAATGAGTCATGTGATGGGTTTATTAATGGATAAATATTACTCACCTAAATTTGAATCATTTATTAAAGCATTAATAGTTGATTATATCAATAAGCATTTACTTAATGATAAATCGTCAAAACATAGAATCTCAGCCATAGAGTTATCTTAAATTAGGTTTGGCCTTCGGGCCATTCCTTATTACATTTAAACAATGACAGTAAAAGATATATTAAAAGAATTAGGATTTAATCATAAGATTAAAGCACCTCAAAAACCTAAATGGAATGGAGCTAATAAATTTTATTGGTGGAGACGATTTCCAATCCATAAAGATCTCCACAAATACCAACCACTACAAAACAAAATAGATAACGGAGATTTTGATTATACTCCTTATGCTAAGTATATAGATTATGAGCATTATTGGATGGCTGAAGAAATTTTAGCTATTAGAGAGCAAAATCTACGATTTAACATCAGACGAGAAAAAGAAGATGAAATCATAGTATCATATGCTAAACGTTTAAAACATTTAAGAGAAGATATGATGAAAGATGAGTTTAATCGTATTAAAGATTTTAAAGAAGCATTAAGGTATCATTTAGGTGGTACTAAAGATTTAGCAAATGATTATGTTGAGGAAATAGAAGGTACTTTAACTGAGATAGCTTCACATTATCCAAAATGGTTAGAACAAAGAAAATTAAGTTTGGCAAATTAAAAAAATCTTTTATATTTATATAAAATAAAGTTATGCAAGTATCACATGAACTCCCTCTCAATTTATTAAACAAATCTTATTTATGGAACGACTATGATTATTGTCTTCCTCATTTAATTGATAAACATACAGCATATAAAGAATATTTTATAAGAGCTAGACGACATGGTCGTTTTATAATTTGTGATAATGGTTTATTTGAAGGTGTGACTCACACTGAAAAAGATTTAATTGAAAAAATTAATCTAATCAAACCAGATATTTTTATTGTTCCTGATGAATGGAATGATACAGCACTCACTCATAGAAATGCTAAGTATTGGATGAATGTTATTAAAGAACAACTACCTAAAGAAACGGAATTAATGGTAGTGATGCAAGGACATACATTAGGTGATTTTATGAATCTATATAATCAGTGTATTGCTTTAGGTTATACTCATTTTGCATTTAATCATTCATCTATATATTATCAACATGATGGTTATCATCTAAATCCATTAGTTAATCAAATGATGAATCGTATCTATATAATTTCTAGGTTATATAAAGAAAAAATTATTAAAGATAGTCATTATGTTCACTTATTAGGAGCCTCGTTACCCCAAGAATTCCTATATTATAATGATCCAAAATATGCTTTTATTAAGTCTGTCGACACATCTAATCCGGTTATTGTAGGTGCGTTAGGTCAGTTTTATGAGGAATATGGTTTATTAACTAAACCAAAAAATAAAATTGAAGAGTTTATGGAGAGAGAATTTAGTAAAAAAGAAATAGAAGTTATACAAAGTAACATTAACAAATTTAAATCGTTTATAAAATGAGAAGATTAATTGATTGGATTAAAAGAAAACAAGACATTATATTGTTTTACCTTGCAGGATTATCTGTTTGGGTTTTATTAACTGTATTTATAGAATCTTATAAACAAGATCTTAAATATAAAGAAATGCAATATAAATGTGATAGTATAGATTACGAATTAAAGAAACAAGATTACGAATTTTTTAAACAACAATAAAATGAAAAAACAAGCAGTATTATCATTAAGTGGAGGAATGGATAGTTCTAGCTTACTGCTTCATCTACTTGCCAATGGCTATGAAGTAACAGCATTATCCTTTGACTATGGTCAAAAACACAATGTGGAATTAGAACGAGCTAAGGAATTAGTTGATTATTTAAATAGTAAAGCAGATGAAGTTAAATACAAATCTGAAACGTCAGAAGTTATTTTACATCATTTTCTTAGAGTTAAACATCAAGTAATTACTTTAGAT
>Ga0208855_1000207_pt1 | contig 17053 bp, 22 predicted proteins | sample LakMenEpi17May12_FD_150708 | JGI IMG/M metagenome (GOLD analysis project Ga0208855, IMG submission 150708) | Freshwater microbial communities from Lake Mendota, WI - 17MAY2012 deep hole epilimnion (SPAdes) | ecosystem: Environmental > Aquatic > Freshwater > Lentic | place: Lake Mendota, Madison...
CGGCGCGGCCTGAACCACCACATAAACTGGGGGCCCGGATGCTCGTCCATGTAAAGTTGTCTGCCTCGGTGAATTGGATCGGAAAAAAAGGGAACGAACGCTGCGAGCATTCTGGATCACCCGGAAAGAATTTCCTGCGAATCAAAAACGTGGTCGTGACGCTGAATGGGTTGTCGAACTGCGCCATAGTTGGCACGCTTTCAGGTGGGCACGCTGGGTATTGTCCAGCGTCGCCCGTGATGCACGTTCGAGCACAGGTCCCAACATCGGTTTCCGTTTCCGGACAAAAACCAAATGGGGTCAAGTAAAAAGCATCCGTGCACGTATTTGAGTATGAATAATTTTGCGCCGTGTTGCATTCGATCGACCACGGAAACAATTCCGACCCCCAACGCTGCCAGGTCAAACATGCTTCGACCCAAACCCCACAACACCCATTTAATTCGCCGTTGTAGAACGAAATTCCGAAACGGGTATAGCGCAGCGCTGTTGTCATTCTGCAACTGCGCGAGGCGGCAAGCGAGTAGCTGCCGTAGAGGATTTTCTTTCGGTTGTATTCTGATGGCTCGTTGCAGTTTGCGGACGTCACAATAGGTGTAGAATCACAACAACATCGGTAGCTGTCGTGGTTATACGAGCGGCTAGCCATATCGTCGAACCGAAAGAACCGTGCCCATATTGGGGTAGAATCCAAAGTGTAATCGGCTAACCCTGAGGCAGCGATGCAGCATTGTGGCGAGTTCGTCGCGTTCAAACAGGAGACAAACGGCCCGGCTTCCTGCAGAACCGTCGGAACGACAATCGAGCCTGGGTGGTTGCCGGTGATGCTAACCGTTGTGCGACTTGGAGACAGATAGGAATTGTCGAACCGATAGAGTCCGCAGGTTTCCGTTTTGCACTTGCAGCAACATCCGAACATCTTGACACCCTACACCCTAGCAGAACGGGATAGTCACGATCCATTGTTCTCCACGCCACTCGCAAAACCCCTTGTTGCCAATTTGCTGATCGGAGGCGGCGATGTTGTAATAGTCGACGACTTGGGTGTCCCAGGTGTGACCCCCTTCGCCAAGCGTGGCTAGGGCGGTGTTGCCAATGAAATTTTGCTTCAATTGGTAGGCCACTTGCAAATGCGGTGAACTCAAATCGACTAAGGACATGGGCCCGTCGACATCGACGTCCTGTTGAACTTGCCGCGACAACACGCGAGCAAACCCCCAGTAGGAAAACCGGATCTGATTATCCACGTTGGGCGCGAGGTAACGCCAATTCCCTTTCCCGGCAACTTGATCCGCCACGCGGTTGACCAGCGCGAGACCAGAAACGGCCACGCGTCCGAGGTCGTTCATCAGGATCGGCTCCAACGCAACGGCCATTCCGCCGAACCGTCCATTTTGGCCTACGTTGGATTTCAAGGTGTCCGACCGACTCAACCGCAACACATCTCGCCGGACATCCCACTCGGTCCACTGGCTGGTAGAGGTGTACGACCGCTCAATGAACATGGCCGGTTCGCCGCGTTCGAGATTCTTTGTCGTCTCGTTCCGCGCCAGCATGTGCCCCATCGGCAGCGGCTCGCCAGTCCCAGCCCCGAACGCCAATCGACCCGCGCGGTAATCGCGCAGCATCCGGTCGATCTCGTTTTCCCGAGCGGCGGAGGGTTTGAATTTTTGGCCGGGTGCAAACATGCTAAATCTGAAGCTGCGTAAAGTCGGCGTACGGGTAGACCTGATGCACGTGCACGCTGCGAGGCCGGCGAATGACAAAGCCACTCGATTCGGCAGCGACGTAATCCACCCACAAATACTCGTGGCCCAGTTTCTCGACGTTGGTGATGTCGCCGAACGTCAAGGCGTTTCCGTTCGCCGTGGTACGATTGGGCGAGCCCACGAACTTGTGATTAAACGATGTATCACCTCCACCCTTGACCGAGAAGTCGGCTCCCAGGTACAGGACCTCGCCACGCGCAAACGGGCCGAAGGGAGCGGCATTCACCGAGCCAGTCAACGCCATCAGGACCTTGAGGTAGGCAAAGTAAAGCGTCCCCTTCGGCAAAACCTTGTCGATCGTGAACTCGAATTTCGGAACCACAATGTCAACACCATCGACCCCGTTGGGACTGACGTTGATCGCACCCTGATAATTCGGGCCGGTCCCGTACGCTTGATAATTGAGTCCCTGCGTGATGTTTTGCGATGCGCCGGAGGTTGTGCCCGAGAACGTGTAGTCGACCGCGTTGCCGTCGTCGTCGCGTAGGAGGGATTTGTATTCGCCAACGATTGTCCACACCTCGGGGGTGTCCGTGGCACGTGCACGGATCGAACGGAGGAGCATGGCCGGATTGTTGGTCGCGAAATCGTACGGTATGTACGTAGGCAATCGGCCCTCGGTCCCTTCGGAGAGACTCAGGACGTAATTGAGAGCCTCCTCGGCGGTGGTATAGCCGGTGACCATCACCTCTCGCGTTTGCTCCTTGGTCGAGCCCTCGGCGGTCCAGGTCGATTCGCGCGACGTCGGCAGCTCCCACGCGTCTACAGGCAAGATCGGAAATGCGCTCATGCTCCAAACTCCAGGGCGTCCGAATCGGACGCGGTATTCTCCGCGATCTCGTCCAGTTTCTTATTCGCGTTGGATTGCAATTTGACCATCGACTGCAGCGAGTTGTTTACGCCGCCACCGCCGGCTAATCCAGCACCGAAGCCGGAGAAGGTGCCGACCGCTTTTTGGGCCTCGCCCATGGACGTCTGCATCTGGGGCATGGTTAATTGCGGTCCTCGATTTTGTTCGCGTGCGGCTTTGTCCGCAGCGCGTTGATTGCGTTCTTCGACGGCTTTTGCGACAGCGTTGTCATTGACTTCCTTAATCGTGCTCGCGAGCTCGTCGCCGAGCTGCTGGATGCGAGCGTCGAATGCGGATTTGCGTTCGTTGGCTTGGTCGCGGACGCCGGCAGTCATGCCTTGAGCGATTGCGTTGCGTGCAGCGTTCGCCGCCATCAGTTCGCGGTTGCGTCGTTCGTTGGCGGCGTCGAGCGAACGCTGGCGATCCGCTGCTCGCTGGTTGGCGTCGCTATCCATCGATTTCGCAGCCGCTTCGTAGTCGACCGATTTGTCGAACAGCGAATACAGGTACAGCAGTTTTTTCGCGATGTAGTTGACCGTCTGGTCCCAGGTCCCGGTCAGCCACGTGATCGCCGTCCCAAACGCGTTCATGATCGTCGTCGGGATCCCGGCAAACGTGTTGGCGACCGCAGCGACTGCGTTGATGGCACCGATGGCGATCGTCGAATATAGATCCGTCCAGATGTCGTAAATCGGTTGCGTGCCGACGCGGATGGCTTGTTCGAGGCCGAGCATGGCGATTCGTCCGGCCGCTTCCCATTGGCCGCTCATCAGTGCCGTGGTAACGCCGTCGAGGATGGGCGAGATCCACTCCATGAGGCCGGACCACCCGGACGCGATGCCTTCGGTTACCCCCTGGCTGACCGGGAGCAGGTACGCGATCGCTTGCCCGAGCCAAGAGAACAAACTGCCGGCGAGTGTGGTATAGGTCGAGATCGAGAACAGCGACGCGACCAATTCGCGATTGGTGTTGACGAACTGCGACACCGTGGACATCGCCGAAATGATCGACTGGCCCAGCTCGATCAGGGTGGGGGCGAGGGCCGCGCCGAGGGATCGAATGAGTCCCTGGGACGCCATCGACAGTTTGTCGAACACATCGCCGAGCTGGGCGGCTGCGGCCGCATCCTCGCCGCTCATCACGATCCCGAGCTGCTGCGCCTCGGCTGCGAGGGCCGCCATGTTTGCGGATCCCCCTTTGAGCATCGGCAGGAGCGACGCCCCCGATTTGCCGAAGATTTCGATCGCCATCGCCGTTTGCTTTGCAGGGTCGGCGATGGCAGCGATTTGGTCCGCGTACACCATGAGCGATTGCGTTGCCGTCGCGCCCGAGATCCCCTTGCCCGACTGCTGCAGTTTGCGGATTGCTTTTTCGACGGTGCCGATGTCGGTGCCGCTCATCTTGGCCGCGAATCCGAGCGCGCTCAGCTCCTCGACCGTTGCGCCGGTCCGTTGCGCCATGTCGTCTAAATCGCTTCCCGCGTCGGCGAACGTCTTGGCGAGCATCCCCAGCCCTGCGCTCCCGATCGCCGACGCGATCAGGGTGCGGGTGTTCAGCAGACCACCGGCCATCGTTTTCAACGCGCTGTTAGCAGCGCCGAATCCCGACGAAAACGAACGGCCGATGGTCGCTGCACTGGCGGACAATCGTTGCATGGACGCGCGCACGGCCTTGATGCCACGATCAAAGAGCGTTTGATCGGTGCCGATCTCGACGAAAGCGCGTCCTGCGCGGATGCCGGCTGTGGACATGGAGGGTTCCTACTTGATGCTGTTCCCGAACAGGTCCGGGAATTTAGGGGCCTCGGCTGCGAGTGCCGGGGCCATGAAAGGGCGGGCTGGGTATTTGGCGGTTCGGGTGCGGGATTCGTACCGTGTCCCCGGTTTTTTCTTCGTCTTTGAATTCACCCGGCGCCAGGGCCCCGGTCGTTGCCAAGATTTCAATGGGATCCATCGCCGCTCGGTGATGATCGCCGTCTCGCCGTACTCATGAAGCGCGGGGACAGTCGTTGACGCCTCAAAACCAACGACGGAGGAATTGAATTTCAGGGGACCGACGAGGACGCTGTCGCTTTGTGGGTCGTACTGGAACCGGATCGTTTTTAGACCGGACGTCCCCTTCGCGTTGTGGGCGTTGGGAGGACTGCCTGGCGCGGACGCTTCCCCCTTGCGTTTCTTGCTCGGGCGTTTCATGCTCTGCGATGCTTTTGTTCGCACAAATGCGCCCGCGTCACGCAATCGCAAAATCCGAGCTTTATTGAGAGCGCGTTCGATCAGCTCGGGAGTAAAAAACCCGACGTTTTGTTTGATCGCAAACGTGATCCGCATCATGTAAACTTGTCCGCGACGATCACGCTGCGGCCGGATCGGACTTGAGTGATCTCCGCGCCGCCGGATCCGACGATCTCGACCGACCAATCGTACTGAGGTGCGGTCAAGCCTGCGGTCTGTCCCTTCGTCAGATCAAACGACGCAGTCCATGTTCCATTGCCGTTGTCGGTCACGGTGCCAGTCGCGACCAAGGTCGATGTCCCCGACTTGAACCCAAGTTGTGCAGTGCTGGTACCCGCACTCATGCCAGTGATGGCGGAGAATGTCCACGTCAACGCGCGACCGTTGGCGGCGAGGTAATCGTCGCCACGAATGATCGGCGAGCGGATGACACCCGTCGGATCGACTGGCCCGGAGTAACTGACGGACCCAACCACAAGCAGATCTAGTTTACTGATTCCAAACGTCTCGCCGTCTGTCGGGTTCGCGGCAGTGAAGACGACCGTTTTTTCGACGGGGACGGCGTTGGTTGCCGTGAACAGATACGATCCGTAGTTCGCGTTCGTGTCTGCCTGGCTGAGGTTGAATCGGTATTGACCGTTCCCCAGCTCGGTGACGGTGCCGGTCGCGGTCGCTTGTGCGGTGGCATCGAGGGCGCGGCGTGCGGTCACGGTCGCACCGGTCAAGGCTGCGCCGGTCGATGCGTTGATCATCGCGAAGTAGATCGATTGGCCCGCAGTGTTTTTTCGGTACATCAATAAACTCCAGAGCCAACGATGGCAGGCGATCGAGAAAACGCACCGACGGACACATCCCCGATCACAACGAGATCCAGAGATCCGAGTTGCGGCGAGCCGGTCGCGAGTCCGACCGGGGCCAAGCCGTGATTTTGGGTGAGGGTGGTCGCACCGATCGCCGGCGCACCGCTGACAATTGCGACCGGTTCGAACGGATGCGTTTGCGTTAGCGTGGACGTGCCGATGGCAGGAGCGCCAGCGGCCAGGTTGGTCAGCGCGAGCGAGTGAACTTGCGTCAGTGCCGACGTGCCGACAACCGGCGTTCCCGCTGCCAAGTTCGTTGGTGCGATCGTGCCAGCAAGCGAGACGGTCAGCGTCTCGAGGACCGGCGTTCCGGCGGCTAGGTTGCTCGGTGCGACCGCGTGGGTTTGCGTCAGTGCGGACGTGCCGAGGACCGGCGTTCCCGCTGCGAGGTTGCTCGGTGCGACGGCGTGAGTCTGCGTCAGTGTGGACGTGCCGACGACAGGCGTTCCCGCTGCGAGGCCAGACGGTGCGAGCGAGTGATTTTGCGTGAGGCTGGTCGTTCCGAGGACAGGCGTCCCAGCGGTGAGATTCTCGGGGCTGAGCGTCCCGGCGAGTGTGACGGTGGTCGTTCCGAGGACAGGCGTCCCAGCGGCAAGGTTGCTCGGTGTGACGGCGTCGTTTCCGCTGCCACCACCTCCGAGCAAACCACCAAACAGGAACGAAAACAAATTCATCACAGGCTCCGCAGTGCGGCGAGCGTTGCCTCGGTTTCAGTGATTTCGGTGTCCAGCTCGACGATTCTTTCCAGGTCTCCGTTAGCTTCCGCTTGAATCTTGGCGTCTCGTAATCGTGTAAGCCGATTCGTGAGTACGCGCATCAAAAATTCGATAGTCATGATTGGTTACCAGAACAAGAGACATCGGAAGCATTCTTGAAACGACGCACGATTCAGCCACAGATACTTCAAATTATCCTTGGTGGTGAGGATTTCCATACGGTTGCCGAGTACCGCAGTTGGTGCTGCATATGGATACATGCTCGCACCGTTGACGTTCGCTGTCATCACGTTGAGCGACAGGACCCTCTGCGTGGCGTCCTTGTGGAAGTAGATCCGGTCCACGCCGTCGTAGGCCGTCATAGTGCCGGTCGACAGTGTCTCCGTCGTGGGCGAGGTCGCGATCGGTGACATGCGATCCGTGGTCAGGTCGAGCCGGTCGAACCCGGCCAAGCCGCCGCCACGGGTGGCGAACATGTACCGGCCTCGAATGTCGGCGTTCGTGGTGCCGAACGCCCAGTTGGCGTTGCAGCCCACACCCTTCTGGATGCCTTCGAGGATCTGGAAACCGGTGATGTTGGTTGCCGGGGCGGCGCCGAGAGCAGCGGAGAACGTGAGCGTGTCGGCGGTGTTGGACGAGATGATCGCCTCGACGTTGCCGCTCGCGCCGGTCGCGAAGAGGCGGACACGCTTCGAGCTGTAGGTGTTGACGGTCCAGCCAGCGCCGGTCACCTGGAGCGTGGTCGTGCTGTGCGTGCCGTTGGCGATGCCCGACACCATCGCTCCCGGTCCACCTGTGGTGCAGATCGAGTAGCGGCTGACACCGTTGGTGGGTGCCGTGGCGACGGCGCTGGTGGTGATCGTCAGTGAGGTCGCGTCGTTGGCCGAGATGCGACCAACCAGCGTGGTCGTTGCACCAGACGTCGTCGTCGTCGCAGCGGACTGGAAGTAGACGTAGCGCCCGGCGTGCTCGTTGGTGGTCCACGCCTTCGTGGAGTCGATCAGCAACGTGACCGACTGAGCGGTCTGGGCGGGCGAGCCGCTGCCGGTGACGGCGTAGGTGAACGTCGTCGCCGACGGCACGGATGCGATGGTGAAGGTGCCGTTGAGTGCTGTGGTGGTCGTGACGCCAGCAACGGTCACCGACTCGCCGACACGGAACTGGTGCGGATGCGACGTGGTGGCCGTGGCCACGTTCGTCACCCATGTGGCCGAGGCGATCGCCACTGGCTGATGACCCGCTACGGTGGCACTCGCAGAGCGGGCGATGCCAAAGTCGACCTGCCGACCGAACGTGCCGATGTTCGAGTCGAGGTTTAGGATCGGCACCGACGCCAGGCCACCGGCCCACAAGAACAGCTTGTCAGGGTCGCCCTGCAAGGCATAGACGCTGGTGTTGTCGGGGTTTGTCGCCCACGGCCTGGCGACCGTCAACGCCGTCGCCGTGTTCGACACGATCGGACGCACCTGGCCTGCGCCGGTGCCAGCGAGGATGCGCACGGCGTAGTTCGCCCACCGGTTCGTCGCCCAGCTCTTGGTCGAGTCGGTCAGTGTGCTGGCCGCACCCGAGGTGGCCGTACCGGCGTCGAACCCGACGATCAGGTAGCGGCTCGTCGCGTCGGGAGCGGTGGCCGCAGTGCTCCACGTCAGGGTCGTAGCGGTGTTGGAGTCGATCTTGCGGATCTGGCCGACACCCGTGCCCGAGAAGATGTACACCCAGTAGTTCGCCCACTGGTTCGTGCGCCACGCCGGGGTGTCGACCCCGCGTGCGGCGTCGACCAGTGTGGTGGTCGTGCCGCCGGTCGCCTTGCCCCGATCCCAGATCGAAGCGTTCTCGCTCATGCGCTCAAGGCTCATGTCGGTCGCTGCCGCCGCCAGCACGTTCGACGTGGCGGGCATGATGTACCACGTGTCGGTGAGGATGTCGTAGTGCTGATGCACGAAGAACGGCGCAGCCGCCGAGGTCGTCATGGCGATCATGCCCGACTGGATGCGGAACACCGACGTGGTGTCGGGGGTGGTCCCCCACGCCGAGTCGACGGTGAGCACCTGTGACTCGATCGTGAACGACGCCTGCGAACCGGCGGTGGTGACCGGAACGGGGGCGAAGATGCCGGGGTTGTTGTAGGGCTTGTTCTGCTGGGTCGTGTCACCGAAGGTCAGCACCGTTGCGGCGTTGGACAGGATGCGGCGGAACTGGCCGACGCCGGTGCCCGACACGATGCGGGCGGTGTACCCGGCGTACTGGTTGACCGCCCACGACCTGGCCGAGTCGGTGATCGACATTGCGCCCTGCGTGTTCGTGACGGTGGTGACGACGCCGGTGTCGTGCACCACCGGCTCGGCCACACCCGTGATCGTGCGGCGCTGACCTGCGCCCGTACCGCTGACGATCACCACGTCGTAGCCGAGCATGGCCTGTGCGGTCACTGCGGCGACGGTCAGGGTGGTGCTGGTGGCGGCGATGACCCTGTCCTCGGGCCCCATGCCGCCCATCAGCTTCATTGCCGAGAAGGTGGTCAGGGCGACCGGCGGCGACGCCAACTGCTGGTACACGTCGGTGAAGGTGTCGTAACGCCAGAAGTTCGTCGAGTTAATCAGGTAGTAGATGTACCTGCCGTGTTCGGTGCTGAGGAAATTGGGGTTGTCTGCCGAACAGGTGGACGAGATCGCCGACGACACTGCGGGGGCAAAACGTGTCCATTCCCACGTTGGCAAATCAACTTGCTGCGTCAGCGTGTTGTTTGATAGTGTTGGCATGGTTTACCTTAGACGAATGATAATTGTGACCGAATTGAATTTGCGTAGGTGTTCTTTGCGATGTTGATGTACATTTCCCGGTCCATACCGGCAAGTGCTGTCTGTGCTGCTACGGTTTGGACGTTGGAGACTGTGCCGAGATTGGACACCGTACTTACTGTTCCTAACGTCAACGAGCTTGCAATCGCATCAATCGTTACCCGTTGCCGTTGTTGTTGGTCAACGACCGCATTGCATTCAAGAATCTTGACGAGCCGTGAGAGCATACGAAGCAAATCATCAGTTTGGGTACCGACAACCGGCATCGGATTATTTGCCGATACGTCAGCCACGGTCTTGGCATCGTCGGCACCGGCGAACGTCGCGAGCCCGACGACTTGAACCTGCGCCGTTTCGCCGCTGTACGTGACCTCGCGGCTTGCTGCTTTCGCGCCGCTGCCGGGTGTGATTCCTACGTTGTCAGCCATGTGTTAGCTCGCTTGCGGAATGCGGATCGTGAACGAACTGGTCGAGAACGTGTTGCCGTTAGTCACTGCTTGCGATGCGGTCAATGCACCGGTTGCCAGCAGTCGGCTGTTGACGGTGTCGGTTATGGCGTAATGCGTTGCCGTTCCCGTCGCGGTGACCGATCCGGCAGTCAAAGCTGTGACAGTGACTTGCCGACCGTTTGGCGAACCCGCGGCCGGTGCTCCGATGTCGCCCGCGCCGAGCGTTTTATTGCCTAAGGTGAGCGTGCTGTTGGCCTGCGTGTAGGTCGTCGGCTCGCTGCTGCAGATGTCCAGGCGGTTGGCTTCGGTATCTAAAACCGTAAGCCCGTTGTCAAAAACGCGATCGTTGAGAAATGGCATCGGTGGATCCTATTTGCGAAGGACGAGAGTGAGCGGGCGCGCGGACGGCTCGGTCGAGCTGGAAACAACGCGGAGGAATTTCGCGGTGCTGACGACCGCAGGGTCGAGGGCGATGTAGCGGCCCGACGGCGAGGCCACGCTGTAGAGCGTGCTCCCCTCGTAGAGCGCGAAGTAATTGCTGCCGTCGATCGAGCCCAGGAACGTCATCGATGTGCCGGTCATGGTCGGTACGTCGATCCCGGCCAAGTTGAGCGACATCGGAATCGTTGCAGCGTCCGAGGTTGTCCCCGATGCGGGGATGCTGATTCGCAACGTCGGCGGTTCGGTGCCCGATTCGCCAACGGTCGCGACGACGGCGCCGGTGGAGCTGACGGTCAAGCTGTCGAGAGTGCGGACAATCGAGCCGGTTGGGCCGTTGTCGACCACCGCAGCGGTCGACGAGGTGACGTCGGCAAGCGTGCGAGTGATCGAACCAGCCGAGGAGTTCGGGATCACCGCCCCGGAGACGCTCGTCACATCGGCAAGGGGTTGGACGACGGTTCCGACCGGAGCAGCGGCAGAAATGACCGCGATGGCGGGAACGCGGTTGCGTGTTGGCATGTTAGTCTCCGATCAGCGGAGGACGCAACGCAAACGGATGATTGCCGGGCAATGCGTTCGGTAGTCCGTTATTCCAAGCCATGACGCCCTCGAGCAACTGGCACTCGCGGTTTCCAAGTGCGCGATCGAAAGCGACGGCTTCGTAGCAGATTTCGTCTGCGGTGTTGACTACCAAGTCAATAGTCACGTTATCGGTGCTCAGTCCGTTGTCGGTCGCGATCTCGCTCGATCCGTTGCAGCGAAGCGTTCCCGTTTGCGATCCGTCGAGGTACGTGAGCACGGCAACGAATGGGCGTCCGGTGGAAATGGCAATCGTATTTGATAGGACTGATCCGACTGTCGCGCGGACTGCTGGACCTGAAACGGATGTCAACAGCAAATACACCCCAGAAGCCGAATCCCTAACAATGAAATCTGGAACGTTACCATTGGTGTTGGAACACCACCAAAGCACGGCGATTGTGAAATCGCCGACCGCTTGTGCAGTCGATGGAGTTGTGACTTGGTCGGCGGGACTAATCGGGACGATTCCAACTTGGCCGGCAGTAAACCCGCGAGTGGGACGGAGGTTTGCATCAGACTGCGCGAACTCAAGCGACAATCCAGTGTCTATCTCCGAAATTCCTGAGCCTGAGTAGCGTGCCACGCCATCGCGTGCGTGAGCCCAGGCGATCGGGCGAAGATGCTGGATCGTCAGCCGCCGCGATTGCAAAACCGCATCGTCGACCGCGCTGCCGGTTCGCATCTTAGGTCACGTCCTCATTGTAGGGCCGGACGTACAACTCGTTTCCCGATGCGGCGAATGCGACGCCGCTGTTATTGCGGACGCTGATTCGCATCGAGAACGGATAGAGCCGGACCATCGGGATCATGACGACTTTGGCCGATGCACCGCTGTTCAGTTCGGCGATGTAGACGTCGCCCGCTGCACGGTCGGAGGTGTCGGTGCCATCGTTGAGGGTGATTCGGACCGCGATAGCGCCGGCCGTCGCGGGAGTGATCGACCCGAGCTTGATCGTGATGATCCCGTACAGATCGCGGTTGGTCGAATTGTCATACGTGACCGCCGTGGACTCGGATCCGTTAGCCAGGCTGTTCAGGTTGGTCGACGCAATGTTCGATCCGCGCGCCGAAGGAGTGGCCCATTTTGCGACTGCCATGGTTACGCGTTCCCGTCGGTGAGGGTCATAGTTGAGACCGTGAACGATTGGCCAGCGGTCACCGACACGCTGGGCGAGATTTCCATATCCCCACCTCCACCGGCCGCGGTGCAGGTGCCTTGCAAATGGCAGGTCGATCCGGCCTTGATCCGGTAGTGGCCAGCGTTTCCAGTGGAGTCGGCGGACAAATCCTGCCAGGTGCCGCTGAGTGCCTTGGCGCCCGATGCGGCGTTTGCCATCCAATCAGATGGCAAAGTCATCGTGGCCAGCACGGTCCCGATGTCGGCAGCGGCGCAGTTCGCGGGGGGGGATCCGGTTCGGATCTCGAGCGTGGGTGCGGTGCCGATCGTGGACTCGATTTGATCGAGCCGTGCGTTGCGGACCGCGACAGAGAGCTGGATGGCCATGATTTGCTCACGGTTGGGATTGCGGGAACATTGCGCGCAGTGCGTGCAGCTCGGAGACGGTGATGCCGCGCGACTTTTGCGGGTCTTTGCGGAACGGGTGGAAGCGGAAAAACGGAAGCGGTCGGCTTTTCGGATCGCGGTAGGTGTTGGCTTGCTGGCAAAGGATCGACGCGGTGTGGTCCCACTGCTCGCAGCGGATCGCGTCGGTCATCCACATCAGCTCGCGGAGGGAGTAGGGACCAGGCTCGATGCCGATGATTGCGGCGAGTCGGTAGAGGACTTCCCAGAGCGTGGGCTGAGCATCTGGTCGAGGGTCGCCATCTGCTCGGAGATCCCCTGCTCGATCAGTCCGTCCCGGATCGCGTTCTGGATTCTCAGCACCGCTTGTTTCTGCGCCGCCCGGTTGCCGTCGATCAGTTGACGCAGCACCGCGCGGCGGTCGCGCTCCGGGAGGAAATCGACCACCGACGTCTCGAAGGCGAGGACCGCACTCTCGAGCACATCACCGGCCAACGATTGACCGAATTGAATGTCGGACACCCCGCGAGCGTCGGCGGTGGGTTTGACGATCGCGAATAGGACGTCGACAAAAAGGATGATGTCAGCGTGCAAGTTAGCCAGTTGCTGCGGGTCGGAAAACAGTTTGCCGAGGTCGACGCTGGTCAGGTCGCGGACTCGTCGCAGCGTGGCGACGTCCAGTCGCAGCGACCAGTCGCGGCCTTCGGTGTCTTTGAATTTCGCTTCGTTCATTTATTCGCCGATCACGATTTGGATAACTCGCAGCGCGCCCTCGCTGGATCCGCTGACGATTTTCAGATGCTTGACCGATTGCATGACCGAGGGATTTAGCGCGATGTATCGCGATGCGGCGACGGTCACGCTGTAGAGAGTCCCCTCGTTGTACAAGGGTCGAAATGTGACGGCATCGATCGAGCCCTCGAAGGTGAACGACGTGCCGGTCAGAGCGGCCGGCGTGATGATGCCCAGCGCGTACTGGGTCGTGGGCATCGTGACAAATCCCGACGTGGTGCCTGCGCTCGGGATGGTGGCCGTCAGTGCTTGGAGAAATTTTGCCATGGGTCAGGCGAGTACTCGGTAGGAGATGACGGCATCGCGCGCGATGGTGAACGTCTCGACGTTAGGATCGTTTTCGAGAGATCGCCGCTTGGGTGGCTTGATATAATCCCAGACAGCGATCACCCAATCCGTCTTAGATCGCTTGACCAGCCGGCCCCAGACGAAAAAAACGATCGTCTCGTGGCCGTGTGCGTGGTCGCGGAATTCGATCTCGACAATGTCGCCGATCCGCATAATGTCCCTCGCTAGCGCGTCGGGTTGTTGTTGTTGTGTTAGCTGGCAGCGACCAGCAACCAAGCGGGATCGACGAGCGTGCTGCTGACTTTGGCGCGGACCAGATCGACCTTGATGTCGACTTTGACATTCCCTTCGAGCGGTTGGTCGATAGGGAACTCGGTGATGACGCCCGGGAAGGTTAGGCCCTGCGAACCCTTGACGCCTGGCGTGGTCAGGATGTTGTCCATCACCGCCCAGTGCCAGACAGTACGGGCGAGAAATGCCGTGCGAAGTGCGGTCTGGGTTGTGTCGCCGACGTCGCCATTCCACAACAGGGAGAACGTGAGCGAAAGCTCGGTGAGTGTCGGCAGCTTGGACTTGAACAAACTCAGCCGCGATGCTGCGTCAGCGGTGCCAGTGGTCAGCGACAGGTTGACATCCTGAGCTTCGCCGATCAACACGGCCCCCGCAGTCGTGAACGTGGTGGCCAGGGTGGTTTGGTAGTAGAGCTTGCACTCGTTGCCGGCGATCGGTCCGATGATGGATGGCATACGTGACGGGCCTTTGTGGGTTACGTGGTGAGTCGGTAGGTGACGGTGATCACGGACCGGAAAACGGAATGCTGTTCGAGGGCGGCGATGTCGTAAAGCTGCGTCGACGAGTCGACGTAGGTCGCGCGGTAGGTAACGCCACTGATGGCGGAGGCCAAAGCGAGCCGCTGCTCGATGTCGTTGGTCATGTCGATCAGTGCCGTGAACCGAGCAGAGTCGGCGGTCGCCGATTGCATGATCGCGACCTGGATCTGCAAATCTCGCTGACGCGAGGCGCGGGATGCGATGGTGGTTGATCGGGTTCGCGGCGCAATGACGATTTTTAGATCGTCAAGATCCGCCGGTTCGAACCGGGGCAAGTAGTCGATCGTCACGTCGGCGGCAGTGATGCCTCCGAGGTTGTCGGGTTTTGCAATCGAGCCCGAGACGATCAACGTCTTGATGTCGTCGCAGATCAATCGGTCGACAGCGACAGGCATAATGAGCTACGGTTGTTTCTTGGTATGGATCCGAAGAAGCGATTGGCCGGGATCGCTGTACCGCCACGGTCGCTCGCCGGTCATCGAATGGACGAGGTAATATTCCTCGCCATCTTTGATGATGTCCCCATCGCGCGGCATGTCGCTAAACGGAAACGTGGCGGATCGCATCAGGTAATCGCGAGCGATGGTACGATGGATGATCCCGTCGGAATCGTTCGACTCGTACGGGGTAGATCCGCGAATCGCGGTCAGTCCCGCAATGGTGGTCATGCCTCGCGAGTAAGTGATCGGAACCGACGCGTGAGTGTCGAGGATCGACGCCAGGGCAGCGGTCGCGTTCTCGAGCATTCCCATCGATCAGCCCCTGGGTGGTTCCACGGGTACACAGCACAGGCATTTGCAGTCCACGCACTGGCAGCAGACCGCGGCATGGTCGCACGCATCGCCGCAGACCGTGGACATCGGCGAGCACTGGTCCACGCACGTGGCACAGCAATCGCACTTGGTCGCCTGGCACCCGCACAGAGTGATGTATGCCAGAACAATGAAGACAAAGCAACAGGGTCGCATGGCGTTACGCTTGGTTCAAATTGCGGTTGAGGTCGACCAACATTCGCACGGTGCCAACACCCGCAGCCGCGACAGCGCGACCGCAAAGAATGTTCGCTCCGGTCGGGCTGCCCGAGGCGAGGACCGAGGCGACCTGCGTGGAGGTGTTGATCTGCATCCGAGCGCCGGCAGCGATGTTATCGGCAGATGCCTTGTCAACCTCGACGACGCCTTCGATTCGGATCAATCCGGTCTCGCCGTTCCGGATCCCGCGTTGAGCTTCGACGTATCCGGCGAGGCCGTCGGTCGATGCGACAATCGTGCCGCAAACCAAATCCGCAGCGGCGGTGATGGTGCGGACCGAGGCGGCGCGTACAAATGTGGGGGCTGGCATTGAGTGGGTTCCTTGGGCGTGGTGTTACTTGTTCCGCTTGCGCCGCGGTGCAGGTGGCGGTTCGGGGATTGGTTGAGGGGAAAGTTCGGGGGAAACTTGAGGGGAAAGTTCGGCAACTTGTCCAACGATTGGCTCGGCGATTGGCTCGGCGATTGGCTCGACAACTGGGTCGGAGAACACGGGCACGATCGCGATCGGTGCCTCGTCGTCGACTTGTTCGCCCCACATCCAATGCACGATCGCGTCGCCGTTCGCGCCGATGGCCTCTGGGTCGATGATCGAGCCCGCAGGGTACGGCACGCCGTCAAAATAGATCGTCGTGGTGAGTTTGATTTTCATGAGGTGATGCGATCCGGCTTACGCGTTGAAGCGATGGAATCCGCGCCAATCGAGAGCGGTGGCTCCGATATAGTGGCGAACGTCGATTGCGAGACCGAACTCGCCACCGGTGAGGGTCTCGGACCGAACGACCGGGGTACGGCCTGCACCTTGCAGGTAGGTGACTTCGATGGTGCGTGACTTGTCGGAGAGACCGTAGTACATGGTCGTCGAGCCCGCGAGCGCGGCGCCGGTGACCGGGTGGTTCATGCCGGTCGACAATCGCGGCTCGCTAACGGGTGTGATCCCGTACTGCTTAAGCGGGTTCATTTCACCCGCGCCGCTATCGTTGGAGATCACGACCGAGTAGCACAACTGCACTGCGGTATCAAGCAGATCCGGCGGCACGATCAAGTGAGTGACGGGGAGATCGAGGTTGGCGTCGCCATCCTTTCGCTTGCGGATCGCGGCGATCAACTCGGATAGCGTGGCACGTGCAAGTGCTTTTCCGCTCGCGATCATGTTGCCGTCGGTCGTGTTGAACAGGGCGCGACCGGTGGCGAGCAAGTTGGGATTGCTCAAGAGGACCATCGCGACCATGTCCGGTCGAACGCGACCCGCTGCCAAACCGAAGTCGCGCGGGGTGTCTTTGAACTTTGAGAAGTTGTCGCCGAGAACGTCGGCCTCGTCGATTTTCATCTGGCGAGAGAATCGGTAGACCTGAGCCTTTTCCGAAGTGACCACGCGACCGGTGTGGGCCGCTTCGCCGCCGACCGGATGATAGACCAGCGACTGGGCCGCTTGGGTCCGGTTGCGGTTGTGTTGCTCGAGGTCTGGGTTTTCGTCTTCGCTGCACCAACCTGCAGAGAAATCGTCGACCTCGGCGTAGCTTTCCAGCATCTTCGCGCCGATGGTCGCGCCGAACAATGCGGCAGCGGAACCGGTCGAGAAGGCGGCTTGGATCATGTCCATGCGTCCGGCGGGCACATCATGCCCGCGAGCTTGCAGGCCGAGTCGGCAGGCGTCGACCAGGGACAGGTCCGAGGCAGCGTGGCCGTGGTCCATCGTGCGTTGCCGGATAGGATCGTTGATCCCGGCTTGCAACCACTTGGGCAGCTTGGCCTTGACCCAGCGATTTTCGAATTGCTTCGAGTCAAGATTGCACCCCGCGCGGAGCAGCATCCCGGCTTGTAGCACGTCAAGGGACTGCCGCTCATCGCGCGAGTGAGAGTGGATGGCGGGCCCGCGAGGGCGTGATTCGCGGGT